>ENA-OWPI01000632-OWPI01000632.1-marine-metagenome-genome-assembly--contig:-NODE-632-length-47066-cov-3.795676_pt1 | contig 47066 bp, 45 predicted proteins | sample MGYA00238138_ERZ651775 | MGnify/ENA primary metagenome ERZ651775 (study PRJEB26906, sample SAMN06265043) | marine metagenome | isolation source: Helgoland LTER site | place: Germany:Helgoland, sampling...
CTGTTTATGTTGGCTTAAACGACTCTTTCTCATAGTGCCCATGATAACACCTTTTATGCGTTATCTGGTACAGCCCCAAAGGCTTTTGCAGGACGCGCCGCTTTTGGATGACAAATGACACCGGCGTCAAAAACCTCGCATCTAATGCCGCGTTCGGCCATTGCGGCCACGCCCCAATTTTCATGCTCCATACGTCCATACGGACCCGCCGTCACGTGGGCGATGCGGGTCAAAACGGCAGGCGCCTTAACCCTAGCGTTAGATGGTCCATCACTCGGCACAGATGAAATTACCGTAGCTGTCATTCAGATGAATTTCGCACTTTCTTGAAACGGGCAGAGTGCTGCGCGCCGGGTTCGATAAAATCGAAGCGCATGGGAATTTTATATTTTTGCAAATGCTGCCTGCATATCATCCGCAGGCGCTGCGACATTTCCCGTTCGTCTTCGCTTTCAATCATTGTTATTCGCGCTGCAACAGCTTGCCCCAGCATCCGATGGGTGACGCCGAAAACAGAAGCCTCGGCAACGTTTCCGTCCGACATCAAAACGTCTTCTATTTCCGCCGGCAGTGTTTTCTGTCCGCCGACATTGATTGTTTCTGAATCGCGGCCAAGAAAGCGCACGTACTCGCCGCGTTGTTCCACTCTGTCGCCGGTATCGAACCAGCCTTCGCTGTCAAATGGCTGTTCGGCGTTTAGATAGCCGACCATGTTTGATGCGGACTTTATCCAAAGACGGCCGTCGACGATCCGCGTATGAAATCCATCTCCGCCGACTTTGACCCATACGCTGTCAGAGCTATCAGAACGGGAATGGACAACGCCAACCTCGGACAGTCCATAGGTTTGTTTTACGGTTACATTTGGAAATATACGGCGCACCCGCTCGAGGGTACTCTCTGTCATCATTTCTGTGCCGTAAGAAATCAGCTTTAGCGACGATAGGTCGACATCCTGCCAGGCACCCGACGTAATCAGATAATTCAAGAATGTGGGGGTTGTCGGTAAAAGTGTTGCTCGACCATCTTCGATCATCTTGCAAATATCATTTGGTGCGCGCGACGAAGGACAAAGGGCGACCCCACGGTATGCAAAAGTGCCCAGCAGCGTATTAATGCCGCCAAAATGATCCATCAGCAGGAATTGGACTGTCCGCCATCCAGCGCGCTCTTTGATGAATTTGCTCATCACGGCTTCAAGATCATGAAGGATGCCTTTTGGCTTCCCGGTTGAACCTGATGAAAAAACAATCAACCCTGGATGACCGGTTTTTGTGAACTTTTGAACTAGAGCTGGTTTCTCTGCATGTGTCGGCGTTTCGTGAGACCATGTTCCATCGGGTTTTACGCGGATCATTAAATCGGTTGAAGAAATTTCTAAAAACCGAGCAATCTCTGGCTCAACTGCCGGGGTAAGTGGAACTGCGATGCTCTTCTCGGTCATCAACGCGAACAGGGCGGCAATCGTTTCTTGGTTATAATCGCCGTGGACGGCACAAACAGACCCTGGACCAATCCCGAGCCTTTGTAGTCGCGATCGCCAAGACTCTATGTTTTGAAATAAGTCTGTATATGATGAGGTTTTACCGCGATCAAATATCGCCGGCGCATCACCGGCATCGCGCATCCGGCTTAAGACGGTGTTGATTGCCGAAGGGTTGGCATCGGTCATTGCAGGTATTCCATGAAGCTAATGTTTGTTCGCTTCTCTTCGCCGATTGTTGAACTGCGGCCATGACCGGGATAAATTATAAAGTCTTCATCCAGTCCGCCCAATAACTGCATAGATTCAGTCAATTCTGAGGCGTCACCCCCGGGTAGGTCTGTACGACCGACATTACCACGCAACAGGGTGTCGCCGGTAAACAAATGTTCTTTTATGCCGATACATGAACTTCCCGGTGTGTGGCCCGGTGTTGCAAAGACAACGACGTCATAACTTCCTATTTTTAATGGGTTAGGTTGAGCTTGAAAATCATGAGTGATAACGGGAATTTCGATGGCCCTTTTTGATTCGAATATATGTGCAAAAATATTTGCACTGCGAACCAGTCGTTCGTCCAGTTTGCTCAGGTAAAATGGAAGATCATATTGACGCATTAACTTTGCTACAGCGCCGATATGATCGCAGTGTCCATGCGTGTTAAGGATCGCCAACGGGCGCCAAGCATTTTGTTCGAGGACGTTAATTGTACGTTCATAGTCAGCACCGGGATCAATGATAATTGCCTCACGTTCAGCATTTCCGACGACATAGCCGTTCTGCCGAAGGCGCCCGCTGACAATCTTCTCAATCTGTATGGTCATGCTGCTACGGTTATCAGATTTCAGATCTCAGGCTTTCTTAGATTCAATAACTTTAACGATGGCATTTACGCTATGAAGATCTTCAATATCTTCACTGGAAAGCCCAAAATTGAATTCGTCCTCAACCGCCAATAGCGTCGTCGCGAAGTCGAGTGAATCGAGACCACATTCTAAAAGCGGCTTGTCGAGATCAGAGAGATCTGGCTCATTCGGTTGACACGCTTCACGAATCAAGCGGGCAACGGTTTCCTGTATTGCTGTCATTGTCATGTTTCCTAGCTGAATTAACGTTCTAAAATTGCGTTTCCAATCGATAGACCAACGCCAAACCCGCAAAGCACCATGCGGTTGACCGAAGGGTCATGTAGTATCGGTTGAAGAGTAATAGGTATCGATGATGAGACGGTATTCCCATGTAGCTCCAGTGATGTCGGCACTTGGCTGTCGTTGAGGCCCATACGCTGCTTCAATTGGTCAATGATATATAAACTCCCCTGATGAAAAATAAAGCGATCTATGCTTTCTTTCTTCATATCATGCTTGTCTAGAAAGATACCTATTTCTTTTGGTACATGACGAAGAGTGAACATAACAACGTCTCGTCCATCCATGTGGAACTGACCCGAACGATTATTAACCGTCTCTGCAAACTCACCATGCGTAGAAAAGGCAAAGGCCTTAGATTTAAAATCATTTTTGGCAGTCGACGAATTTAATTCAAGAAGGGTGACTGTTGCGGCATCACCAAATAAAAGCGCTGTATCGCGGTCATTTGGATCAAGAATTTTTGAATAAGGATCACACGTGAAAAGAAGCGCCTTTTTAAACCCAAGAGACGTCATCATCGAATTGATTACAGCAATACTGTAAACATATCCGGAGCACGCCAGCGATATATCGAAAGCACATATATCGTTACGCAATCCAAGTCTTGCCTGAAGCAGAGCCGAAACCTGCGGCATCCCATTTCCGTCAGGATTTTGCGTGCAAACAACCAAGAGATCAATTTCCTCGGCGGCGATATTGCGAGCAGTTTGCATCGTTTCGAATGCCCGAACACACATATCTGATGTTTCTTCGTCAGCCCCCTTTCGGGATGCTCGTAGAACGCCAATGCGTGTCTCGATGAAGTTTTGATCTACGTGGAATTCCTCGATCCGGCTCGCATTATCTTGAAATCCGCTCGGAATATAGGTCGCGATGTCGCTAATCGTGATCATGGCTGAACCTTGGGTATCCGTCCCGGTGTGAAGTAAATTTTCCCGATTGGTTTCTCATTCACGAAAATCGTTGATCGAGTCAAGTACTCGCCAAGACGGGTTGTTAAAGTAATTGATAGGTCTGTTGCGTCATTCACAACGAATGGGCGGTCGAGTTCTAATTTGGCAAGTAACCATTTTAAACTGAGCGCTTGAGGTGCTAATGCGTCGTGTAATCTACGGCCAAGTGAGGTTGCGACTTCAATCGACGTCAAGCAGGTCTCGCCGGTGATGCGGATCGTTTTTCCGTCCAGTTTCACCGCATTATCAATCGACGCTTCGTCATAATTAACATTGCGAGAGACGGGCTGGTCGGTCGCCTTAAAGTATGCATGGATTTCGCCGTTTCGTGTTTCAAGCTGACAATGTGTTGCATGATTTTCAGGTGGCCCAAGGTTATCGCCTGGATCGGATATGAAAAGATCAGGTCGCGTCGTCAAAAGCTGACGGTAGGTGAACTTCATGGCGCCGATTTTTAGTCCGGGCATATGTATATCAATTGTGTCGAGCAGAATGGGGTATAGGTCTGTTGAATGAATATATGTGCGCCCGCCTTTAAACGCGGGGGCGGGATGGAAGATCCTCAACATGTGAATGGAATCCGTCTTTCTTCTTGGCAATTTTGATTAATGCAGTGATAGGCCAGCATGCACTTTTGCATGTGTTTAGCAATATTCCCGATGTAATGATAACCTTTGCGGCGGTCCTCTGGTGCCATTATTTTTGCCATGGTCGGATCGACGGCGGTTTTCTGCACCATGCATAAGGATTTTTGAGGAACAAGTTTTCGTAACCTCAAACATTTGTGCCGTATCATATCCATATATTTTGCCGCGCCCGCCAATCGTCGTCGACGCGATTGCACCTTCCTCTTCGAGAATCACTTAGAGTTGTTTACCGTAGTCCCGCTTGATGTCAGAATCAAGATAGAGGACATATTGATAAAAGGCTTCGCGGATTATATCGCCGTCACGATGAATCGGATGCATGTATTCTTTGACGTACCGATAAGGAACCAGCGCTGCTGTTTCTACCTGATGCACGGTGCTGCCGCTTAGCCGAGGGTATAGTCCAAGGCTTACAGACCGTGCGCCCATCTCGACAAGGCGCTCTTCAGGCGTGTTCGGTCCATAGGAATGCCTGGACACGTTTTCGATGATATCACGGGCGGTCGCACCAAGTGCCGTATATGAAACGAATGGATGAAAGCTTCTAAGTGCGCCTGGTTGTTTGCGCACAAATTCTGAAGAAACACCGATATTTTGTGATGGCGTCTCTGCGAGATTGCACGGGATATCCGTATTGCAAAGATACAATGACGCCGTTGGCACGATAATTGTTCCGCGCGGGCCAATAACGTCGTGAAGCGCTTGCAAATAGGCCTTAAGGATAGCTGCCTTGCTCGGCTGTTCAAATCCCGGCACGCGGCCTAGATCAGAAGTCACAAAGACAATGCCGCCTTCGCAAACGCCCACGGCGTGCAGCGCGTCTTGGATATATTCAAACGTATAACGGACTGTACTCATGGGCACCTCTAAAAACAGCTCAGCCGTGGAAAATCATGTCTATCGGCATGCGAGATTGGGCGCATGGGTCTTAATTAATGCAAGATGGTATTAACCTGTTAAATCAATGCATACGTATCAACCAACACTGACATTTAAAGGCGGCCGCACTTACGTTCACGGCACAACGATCTATGAACAGATAATATTAGGGGCAACAAGTCTTGGTCTTGGAAACGTGGATGGGAAGCTGCGCAGCAATTTGCGTGGCCAAATCCATCATCAGGCAGAATTCATATATGCGGACCTATCGGGAAAAAGCAGTAAACCAGATACCGCCGTCACCGATTTTGATTTGACGGTCTCAGGCAAACCGATGACAGGATGGGTTCAAGCGACAGTTCCGCCCGTTGATACAAATAAGACTTATAACGAAAACCTTATACGCCAACATGCAGCCATCGATGGTCAGACGATTACATTTAATGGCCAGACTGATTTTCAGCCCATCGAAGTTTCCACATCTATGGCGGTGCAGCTTCATCAGGCTTTATATCCACCACAAGGCAATCAAAAATGGCTGTTGGCACGGGTCACGCTTGAGCACCCGCTCGCGCCTTCTAAGACACAATCCATGCAGTTGGAACTAAAACGCATTGTCGGCAACAAATTCACGGAAACAAACATTATCACTCAGGGTAAAAAGTGCGGACAGTTCCATTTTCTACTCGGTGATGTATAGGCGCCTTTAATTTTGCTCTGTAATATCTTCAATAAGACCGACGCTAAGGAAACTTTCTACAGCGTCATCGTAGGCTTCGATGGGTAAAGCTGACCCATCGGCAATGGCCAGCAGGTCTTTTTCACCGTCGGCGTCAATCATCAACTGATAGAACGCAAGCCCACCAAACGTAGATTTGGTCGCTGTTGTCCCCGTACCCAAACCGTGCTGATACGGATATACGCCGTGCTTGGACATAAACGGTGTCCCAGTGAACGTTGCCTTGTACGTGCGGGTACGCTCGATCGCTTGCATTGCATCCCAGCTGATTTCCAGCACTTGTGAGAGGTTTTCTGCACTTACCGTCGTCAAATCGTCTGCTGAGCTGTGATACTCAGGATAGCCAATCTGTTTTTTACCAGGGATTTCAGGGGTAATGTGCCCGCCTCTAATCGGGTGACCAAACGGCACGCGGATACCAATGGCGTTAAAATGAGCCTGATCACTGCCATTACAAACCCCGTCATACTCTAGCACATCATATGGCAATCCACTGTTTCTAAGTGCATGCCCAAATGCCCGGTCAACGAGAGCGTCACCGTTGTAACTTTTGACATAACGGATCGGCGCGTCATCGCCACAGATCGCGATTTCATAGCCACCAACAATTTTATCCAGATTATCTTTGTTCTTATCAATCCATGTCAGCGCACCAATGGTTTCTGGCCAGATACAAAGACGATATGAATAATGCCGATCCGTCATCTTGCTTAAGCGGCGAAAAAGCTCTGTCGCAACGGACACCCCACTTAGATTATCGTTAGCACCGTATGGATGGCACAGATATGTGCAGACCATGATTTCTTTGTCAGTCTTTCCCGGAAGATACACTTCGCCAACGCGCAGCGCACCGTCGTTCAAGTTCGTGTCGATGTGCACTTTGTAAGTGCCAGGTTTCCAATTCTTTACCTGCGTCTGTGACGCACAAAGCCCCCAGTCATATTTGTAATAAGACTGGCGCAGCGGGATCGCATCAGGAAGATCAGGGTGCGTCGACACACGTTCCAGTAATTCTTCCAGCGAAAGCTCACCCTCGAATGAACCGCTATAGATATGCACATGATAAGGATGATCTGCGAAATCGATGACACGATTACCATCTGGGCCCTCAACCCAAGCTTCATTCACAGAAAATTCTGGTGGAATAACCCAGTCACCGACGTTACTACCTGTTGGAAATTCATTAATTTTAAAATCCAGGTATTTCTGTAGATACTCAAGTGACGATAAAAAATCTGGCCCGCACAGTGCCCGATATCTCGGAAAAAGCTCTTCAACAATTTTCCAGATCGTTTCCCGACTATCTTTCATCGCGTTAGATGTCTGTGTCTGATCGATATATGCCAATGTATTTCCTTAATAACCAAAACTTTGAATAGATGCAATGTGCCAAAGGCCGAAAGAGGTATAGTCGTAGAGAGGATTGGTAAATATATTCCCAAGATTTTCTGACAAGATTAAGATGATCCTCATATTTTACCTATTAACCTCGCACACGATCTAAACGCCACGTTATGCTATAAACACAAACTGTTCCTGAAACATCGCTTCAAGAGGTTAAACCGTGCAGGCAAATTCTTCACTTTATGGCGACGACGTTTTTATCATCGCTGAGGTTGGCAATAACCACGAGGGAGATTTCACCCTCGCTCAGGACATGGTGGGGCTAGCTGCAGAAGCTGGCGTTGATGCCGTTAAGTTTCAGACCATCATCCCCGAGTTGCTTGTGAACCGAAGCGATGAGCCGCGGTTCTCGACATTGAAGAAATTTCAACTCAGCTATGATCAGTTTGGGACGTTGGCAAAACAAGCTCACGGTGCCGGCATCAAATTCTTATCAACGCCCTTCGACCTCGAGAGTGCGGCATTCTTGGGCACGATTGCAGATGGTCTGAAAATCGCCTCAAGCGATAACACATTCTATGCCCTCATTGATGCTGCTGCGCGCACCGGCAAGCCCTTGATCATCTCAACAGGTCTCGCCGATGAGGACGACGTCCGGCTTGCTGTCCAATGTGTCGAAACGGCATGGCGCGGGCGTGTTGACCTTAAGCAACTAGGGTTGCTGCATTGTGTGAGCAATTACCCGACGACAGCGAATAACGCCAATATCGGTGCGATTGCATCCCTTAAGGCTGAGTTCCCAGCTCAAATCATCGGCTATTCAGATCACACCATCGGCATTGAAGCGGCCCGTCTGGCCGTGGGTGTTGGTGCTAAAATAATCGAAAAACACTTTACCATTGCCAATGACCATTCGGATTTCCGCGATCATCAATTATCTGCAGACCCCGCAACCATGAATCAATTGGTTAGAGAAATTCGCATGGCCAGTGAGTTGATGGGAAGTGGTGCCATTGAACTTTCAGACTGCGAAGTCGACATGGCATCAGCTGTTCGGCGTTCGATCGTAGCTGCTGAAAACTTGCGCGCTGGCACCACCGTGACTGAAAAAGATCTGAACTGGACCCGCCCTGCTGGCGGCATGGCACCTGGTGAGGAACGAGACATTATTGGCAAACGCCTTAAATCCGCCTTGTCACAAGGCGATGCTTTCACGCCCGAAGTATTGGAATAGAATTCCGCCATGTGTGGTATCGCAGGTGCATTCGGCCCATCACCACTAACGCAACAAGGCGTGTCAAAAGCACTTGCCAGCATGAAGCAACGCGGCCCCGACGCACAGGGATTCAATCAATATACGCTGAATAAAAACACTGTCACATTTTTACATACGCGCCTCGCGATCATCGACCTCGACCCCCGTTCCAACCAACCTTATGAGCGGGATGGTCTTTGTCTCACCTACAATGGTGAGATTTATAATTTCATAGAGCTTCGCCGTGAGCTCATCGCTCTCGGTCATCTGTTTGAGACAAATTCAGATACCGAAGTGTTGCTTGCCAGTTATCAGCAATGGGGTCTGAATTTTATCGATCACCTCGAAGGCATGTGGGCGTTTGCGTTACTGGATCAAAACAAAGGTACGCTCATCTTAAGCCGGGATCGGTTCGGCGAGAAACCGCTTTATACATGGTTCAAAAACGGCACCCTCTATTTTGCATCCGAGATTAAAACGCTGGCTGCGATGGTCGGCGAACGCCCTTCCGTAAACCATGATCATCTGCGTCGATATTTAGTGAATGGGTATAAGTCTCTTGGCAAGGTGGGCCAGACTTATTTCAATGATATTCAGGAATTCCCCGCCGCTGGCATTGCGCTACTAAAAGCACCGTCAAAACCTGAGCCCACGCCTTATTGGAAACTTCGAACAGATATCACACAGGTATCGGCAGAAGATGCGACCGCACATGCCAAAGAGTTATTGACCAAGGCCGTCGAATTGAGGATGCGCGCCGATGTGCCCCTCGCATTTTGCCTAAGTGGCGGCATTGATTCAGCAACCCTCGCGGCAATCGCAGCGAAAGAAATGGGGCAGAATATTCATTGCTTCTCCATCATCGACAGTGATGAAAGATATAACGAGCAAGAAAACATCGATACCATGGTTGCGGCCTTAAACTGTCGCCATCACACGGTACATACATCGACGGAAGGCTTCTTTGATCGGATGCGACGTCTGGTCGGCTATCATGACGCCCCCGTTGTCACTATCAGCTATTACATGCACGCATTTTTGTCCGAAGCGATTGCGGGTGAAGGTTACAAGATTGCCATTTCTGGCACTGCCGCTGATGAAATCTTCACAGGGTATTATGACCACTATTCGATGTGGTTGGCTGCCATGCATGACAGACCAAGCGTTGATTTCGACACGTTGGTTCATGAATGGAAAAGTGGCATGGGTGCGCATGTCCAAAACCCTGGTCTTCAGGACCCACTTTGTTTTGTCAAAAATTTCAATCAACGCGATCACATCACGTTGGACCGCGACCTGTTTTCTTCATTCCTGACGGAACCCTTTGAAGAGGCATGGACCGAAGAAACGTATTCGCCAGAATTATTGCGCAATCGTATGGCGAATGAGCTTTTCACTGAAGCCGTGCCTATCCTTCTGCATGAAGATGATAAAAACTCAATGCTATATTCTATTGAGAACCGCTCTCCATTCCTGGATAGAGCACTCGTCGAATACATATACTCAGTCCCAACAGAACATCTAATTGGTGGCGGACTTGCCAAGAAAATCCTCCGCGATTTGGGCGAAGGTATTGTGCCCGACAGCGTCCGACTAGATACGCGCAAACGCGGCTTCAACGCCTCGATCAATTCGTTGGTCGATAAAAACGACCCTGAAACACGTGACATTTTGCTCAGCGATAGCCCCATCTTTGATGTCGTCAAACGTAGCGCTATTGAAAATTTTCTAAACAAAGATATGCAGAGCAACAGCTTCTCAAAGTTTCTATTCAGTTTTATTTCGTCGAAGCTATTTCTCGAGGCCCAGCATGAACCGCTTTAAGGGACAGTTTCTATGACCACCGTTGCCGTCATTCAGGCGCGTCACACGTCAACACGCTTGCCCGGCAAGATGCTCCTCCCCCTTTGCAAGGTACCCGTGATTTCCCACATTATCGCACGTGCTCAAAGCGTTTCTGAAATCGATCAAATCTGTGTGACAATCCCCGAAGGAGCGGCACAAAAGCCATTGGCAGATTATATCGGCACGCTCGATAATGTTCACCTTTCGAGAGGGCCGGAAGAAAACTTACTACGACGGTTTGCGATTGCGGCTGAACAAACCAACGCCAATATCGTGATCCGGTTATGGGGAGATTGCCCGGCCATTGATCCGGCCGTTATGCGCCACCTCATCCTAAACTTCCAAGCCGAGCAAACGGATTGGGCCTATTTAAGCGACAAAAGCGGCTATCCTTTAGGTTATGAATGCCAGGCGTTTCGCGCCCATGTTCTCGCAACCGCAGACCGGGGCGTAACAGACGCTTTCGATCAGGAGGCATTGCACACATTTTTAAATAAACATCCGGACCATTTTTCCAGAACAAATATTTGGAAAGATGACATCCCGGGCCAATCCCCCAGCAAATTACAAATTCTCTTAGATACCGATGAAGATTATAAGAAATTGTGCGCTATATTTGAGGCCCTTTATCCATCATCATCTTTGTTTGGGCTCTCGGACGTCATAAAGTTGGTGGCACAACATCCAGAGCTGTTTTGAGCGATTTCTTAATCATCACTCAATATTCGTATGTTATGATCAAGTTTAATAGATTTGATATTCTGGAGTTTTGCTTTGAAGACATTAAATTTCCATATTGGTAGCGGTCGCTGCGGCTCAACGCTTATTCAGGCCCTGTTCAACGATGCTGGCATTCATCAGGTCTTTGAAAAACATGCCCTTAACTATAATTTGGAAATCTACCAGGGTACGGGAATGATCGCGCATGACGACACGTTCATCGAAGAAAACTGGCGCCCAATAAAAGAAAAATTCTTCGATCCTATGCATGACATGGCGTTCGATGGACACTTCATCACACAAGAAAATCTTCTTGGCATGCGTTCAGGCAAAGATCAGAAAAACATTTGTGATGTGACATGTCAGAAGATCGCTTACCTAGCAGATGGTTTCGAGCCTAAGATCATTATCATTGTGCGTCGCCAGGACACATATATTGAATCTCTCTATAATCAACGCCTCAAATGTTATGAAACAAGGGACTTTCAGACTTTTGTCGATGAATTCCCGCTACAAAACTGGCATTGGTATGACAACATACAAATATTTTGTGACTTCTTTGGCCGCAACAATGTCTCTGTCGTCCCTTTTGAACAAAAGCTTTATGCAAATTCAGGAAGCACCGGTTTCCTTGATGCCGTATTGATGGCATGCGGCGTGACGACGCGACTGGCATTCAAGGATTTGCCACGTGTAAATCCTAGTCTGGCTCCCAGAACCATGGAAGTCATGCGAGTTGCAAATCAGCATATGAGCGAAAATGAAGCACACGCATTGGCAGGTTGGTTCGCCGCACATATTCAAAAAGATCCGAATGACCCTTACACACTGATGAGCGACGAACTGCGGCGCGACATTGTCGCCACGTATAAAGAGTCGAACACAAAACTCTGCAAAGAGTATTTCCAAAGTTACCCCTTAGCTGAGGCATACTTTACGGGTGCCGACCTTTAAGGTCGGATGGAGATTGTAGAACATGAAAACACGTCATAACGAGCATCAGAATCTTGGCGTCGCTGTTGTTGGATTAGGCGTCGGCGAGCAACACGCCCTCGCGTTTACCAAAGATCCCCGCTGCACGGTCCGATGGCTTGTTGATCAAGATGAAAGCAAAGCCATTGATGTGCAATCCCGAGTTGGCGTCGGTGAAATTGCAACATCGCTTGATGCCGCCCTGGATGATCCAGATGTTCACATCATTTCAATTGCATCGTTTGATCATATGCATGCGGGTCAAGTGCTGGCATGTCTAAATTCAAACCGCCATGTGTTTGTTGAGAAACCCTTGTGCCGCACAGGCCGCGAACTTTCGGATATCATGGCGGCATGGGATGAAGCGGATAGGCCGCATTTGGCATCGAACCTCGTTTTGCGTGATGCCGAGCTTTATCGGTGGCTTGGCGACGAGATTTCCAGCGGGCGCATGGGAAAAATCTATGCCATCGACGGCGATTATCTTTACGGGCGCATGCACAAAATCACCGACGGATGGCGCAAAGACGTCCCGGACTATTCTGTCATCGAGGGCGGTGGCATCCATTTGCTTGATCTGATGCTTACCCTTACGGGCGAGCGTCCTGACACCGTAATATGCCATGGAAACAATATCGCCAGCGCACATACTGACTTCAGCTATAACGACTTCATGGCAGCAACCTATACATTCCCATCCGGGATCATTGGACGTCTGAGCGCGAACTTCGCATGTATTCATCGTCATCATCATGTCTTGCGCGTTTTTGGCACCGAAGCGGCTTTCATTTATGATGATGCAGGCCCTCGCATTCATCGTACACGCGACGAAGATGGTGTCGCAGAGTCTCTAGCTCTCAATCCCCTCGCTGCATCAAAGGGCGCACTCATACCAGCTTTTATTGATGCTATTGTGGCGAAACAAGATTCTGCACCCGCCGCAAAACGCGAGTTTGATCTGATCCGCGCTATCATTACGACCGACATATCACATGCTTCGAAATCAACCGAAAAAATCGAGTACATGCCATGAGTATTTCTGAAAAAAAATATGATATCCCATTCGGGCGCCCCTGGATTGAAAATGAAGACCGTGAAGCCGTCATGCGGGTGCTTGAAGGTCATATCCTGACCCATGGGCCTCAATGCAAAGGCTTCGAGGATGACTTCGTTGAGATGATGGGTGGAGGGTACGCGGCCTCTACGTCTTCATGCATGGCTTCACTGCATCTTGCTTGGCTCGATCTTGGTGTTGGTCCCGGCGATGAAGTTATTGTTCCAGCCATGACGCATGCGGCCACTGTCCACGCTGTTGCATTGACGGGTGCAACACCCATTTTCGTCGATTGCGAAGCCTCCCATGGTAATATGACCGTTGATGCGATTAAAGCAGCCGTGACCCCAAAAACAAAAGGGATCGGGATCGTTCACTACGTCGGCATCCCGTGTGATATGCCAGCGATCATGACATTTGCTGATAGTGTAGGACAACCTGTCGTCGAAGATTGTGCCATCGCTGTTGGATCAAGAATTGATGGCACCCATGTCGGTCTGTTTGGGCATGTTGGGTGTTATTCGTTCTATCCGGTCAAGCATATCACAACTTGTGAAGGCGGCATGATTGTCTCAAACAATCCTGAGACCATTGCCCGTATTGCAAAGTTTCGCGCTTTCAGTGTCGATCGCACACATTCGGAACGAAAAGTCCCAGGCATCTATGATGTCAGCGATATCGGCATGAACTACCGTATGAGTGAAATGCAGGGCGCCTTGGGTCGGGTTCAGATCAAGAAGATTCCAAAAATCCTTAAAGCCAGGAAAGCTAATTTTGACGCGCTCAAAGCAGGACTTGAAGCAATAGGTGATATTCGGGTCATCGATGATTTAGATCCTCGCTACACAAACACCCATTATTGCCTGGTTGCCGTATTCGAAGGTGAACTCGCCTCAAAGCGCGATGATATCATCATGTCGTTGCAGGCTTTGGGGGTTGGAACCAGTGTTTATTACCCACATCCGGTCGCCCGACTGACCGCGTATAAAAAGCGGTATGGGTATATTGATGGCACCTTCCCAAATGCTGAAACCATTAGTGACAAAGCGATTGCACTGCCTGTAGGACCTCATCTCAATGGAACAGACATGGCTGATATCACGGCAGCTATGACTTCCGTCATATCTCGTTAACCATTCGAAATGTGATATGGTAAATCAGGAGAGTGAATTTTTCGTTGTATTCTGTTGTTGTAAAGTCAGTATAAGGTTAATTTATTATCCTTAAGTAATATTCCTTCCCAGAATGCGGAAGAGTCCACTCAGAATGAGAGGTTTATGATGGTACAGAAACTTACACCTAAATTGATCAAACAACGCATGACGGGCGAACGTGTTTCGCTTGTTGGTGGCGCTGGCTTTATTGGTCATAACCTGGCTTTAGCATTGCGCAATGTTGGCGCAGAAGTTCAGATTATCGACAACTTGATGCAAAACAACATGCTGGCAAATGTCAGTGATGGTGACATTGATCCTTTCCGACGCGAGCTTAATCATAGCTTTTTAGTGCAGCGCTTCGAAAAAATGCGCGTCTCAAGTGTCATTATGGACAACGCGGATGCGCGTTCGATGACCGACCTTGCGGAAAAACTTAAAGAATTCCAGCCCACAAAAGTTGTTCATCTTGCCGCAATTTCAAGTGCAGTGGACGCCAAGAAGGTTCCTGGCCATTGCTTTGATCTTCAACTCGTCACGCTGAGAAATGTTCTCGAGTACACACGGTTGTTCAAAAATGAAATCAATGAAGTCGTGTTTATGAGCTCAAGCACGGTGTATGGCGATTTCAAAACTGAAACCGTTGACGAGAATTTGCGTCCGCAGCCATATGGCATTTATGCAAACGCCAAGTTTATGGGCGAACGCCTGATCCGCACCTACCATGAACAGTATGGCCTTGGTATTTCGATCATCCGTCCCAGCGCTCTATACGGCGAACGGTGCATATCACGCCGTGTCAGCCAGGCATTCATTGAAAATGCCCTTATGGGTAAGCCACTCCTCCTCGAAGGTGGAGGCGACGGGCGTCTTGATTTCACATACATCGAAGATTTGGTCGATGGCATCGTGCGTTCAATGGCAGCCACAGGCGGCACCAATTCATCGAACACATTCAACCTAACGTTTGGCAATTCCAGAAGTATTCTGGAACTTGCGAATATAGTTAAATCTGTTGTGCCGAATGCGATCCTTGAAGAGCGTCCTCGCGATGTGATCAAGCCAATCCGCGGTACATTATCGACAGAACGCGCCAAAGAGCATCTGAACTTCGAGCCACAATGGCCACTCGAAATTGGCTACAAACGCTATTGTGAGTGGTATGTCGATCAGTGGGAACGCACGCGCCACGCGATGGAGCGAAACTAAGGTAATTTGCAGCATTTGCTGATCACACGATCTTTCCGTGATCGGGAAAAGCGCAGATCTCTGGGTATTGAGTTCTCATGATAGGTATTATCGATTACGGGCTCGGTAATCTACGTTCCGTTTTAGGCGCGATAGAGAAGCTCGGCTTCCAAGGAACCATTAGCAGCGAACCAAACGACTTAAGCCGGGCAGATAAGCTGATCTTGCCAGGTGTTGGCGCGTTCGGGGATGGCATCAAAAACTTAAAGTCCCGTGGCCTGATCGATCCTTTGAACGATCTTGTAACGAAACAACGAAAACCTATTTTAGGCATCTGCTTAGGCTTTCAACTCCTTAGCGAAGGTAGCGAAGAATACGGAGACCATAAGGGGCTTGGCTGGATTCCAGGCGACGTTAAACGCATTGAACCGGGCCCTGAGCAGCTTCGCGTGCCGCATGTGGGTTGGAATGATTTCCAGCAAACCCGAGACTGCATTTTATTCGATGACGTCCCTGACCCTGCCCTATTCTATTTTGTGCATAGTTACTACCTCGATACAGATGCTGACACGACCGTGGGTACCTGTACGTACGCCGTCCCGATGACAGCAGCTGTGCAGCGCGGCAACGTATTTGGCACACAATTTCATCCCGAAAAAAGCCAGCAGCACGGATTGACGGTCCTCAAAAACTTCCTGGAGCGTGCATGATGTTGAGAAAACGGGTCATCACCGTACTCACGCTCAATGACGGGACGTTGTTTCGCACCAAACTTTTTACGCCCGACTATCGCTACACACTGAATTTCGTCGATGCATGGTCCGTTGACGAAATCGTCATGTTTGATGTCACACGAGGCGACACACCCGATCGGCAGAAGTTTTTTGATGCCGTATCAAATTTTGCTCAATCGTGTTTCGTGCCGATTGCTGTCGGGGGTGGTATCCGCTCACTCGATGATGTGAAGCGCTACATGGATGCGGGCGGCGACAAAGTCGTTATCAATACAGGTGCACTCGAACGTCCTGAACTAATCTCAGAAATCGCTGAAACTTACGGGGCCCAGTGCGTTGTGCTTTCCATCGATGCAAAGCGGGACGGCGACCGGTTTGACGTCATGTCCCATTCTGGCAGCCAAACAACCGGACGCGATGCTGTCAGCTGGGCCATTGAAGGTGAAAAGCTGGGCGCTGGTGAAATCCTCATTACCTCAATTGAACGCGATGGTGCCCTTCAAGGTTACGATTTGGAGCTATGTGCAGCTGTTGCTGATGCGGTAAGTTTGCCTGTTCAAGTATTGGGAGGGTGCGGCAACTGGAAACATATGGTAAGTGCTTTTGAGATTCCCGGTGTTTCTGCGGCTTGTACGCAGAATATTTATCATTTTACGGAACAAAGTATATCCAGCGCGAAAAAGTTTCTCGCCAGTAAAGGACACCCTGTTCGGGTATAGTCAGTCATGAAAGCAATGGAGACGACGTGATAAAATTTTGCAAAACATGCCTGATGCCAAATACCCGGCCTCGCATCGAATTTGATGATGCCGGTATCTGTAACGCATGTCATACCGCAGAACGTAAGAATACCATCGATTGGGATGCGCGGCGTGCCGAATTCCTGGAAATGGTTGAACCGTTCAGGAATCATGACGGCCCCTATGATTGCGTCGTGCCATGGTCAGGCGGCAAGGACTCCTCAGCCATCGCTTACCGTATCAAATTCGAGTTTGGGCTCAATCCCCTGCTCGTCACATTTTCGCCGTTGATGCCCGACCCCGTCGCCCAGCATAACCGTGAAGAAATGATCAAACTGGGCTTTGACCATCTGATGGTTCGGCCCAACCAAAAAGTCTCCAGACGATTATCCAAGCGGTTCTTTACAGAACGCGGCGACCCAAAGATTCACTGGAACGCCGGTGTCAACGCTGTGCCTGTGCAAGTTGCGGCAAAATATAAAATTCCACTCATTTTCTATGCTGAGCATGGCGAAAGCGAGTATGGCGGCCGTGTATTGTCTGATGATCACATGAAAACACGTGATTTTACCGAAGTTCTCGAACACCAGATCGGCGACGACCCTTTAAACTGGATGGATGACGAGATCGAAGAGCACGATATTGCCCCTTATACCTATCCAGATTTAGATGAAGTCGAACAAATTGGCGTGAAAGCTTTGTATTTCGGGTACTTTTTCCGCTGGTCGATGCTCGACAACTGGAACTTCATCAAAGATAAAATCGACTTCCGCACGGCAAAGAACGGTCGAACCGACGGTACGTTCACAGATTTCGATAGCTTGGACGATAAAATCGATAATTTGTATTACTACATGCAATTTGTTAAATTTGGCTTTGGCCGTTGCGTCCGTGATGCTTGCAGAATGATCCAGAATGGACAGATGACCCGGGATGAGGGCTTAGCGCTTGTACAAAAGTATGACTCTGAGTTCCCAAAGACCTATCATGACGACCATCTTGAATATCTAGGGCTGGACGAAGCTTCGTTCACAGAAATTGTCGACAAGCACCGAGATTTAGAAATATGGGAAGATCAGGAGAATGCTTGGGCGCTAAGCCACCCACCTGAATAGAGTTCATTAACTAAAACCAGGCATAATGCATCGTTACGCCATGAACAGACGGAAAAGAATATACTTATGAGAATGACTTCAAAGCTCAAAAGCATCGATCTTGCGACCGCGCGCTCAGACGAATTCCTGACGAATGTGTTCGGTTATCCATGCTGGATGACCCAAGGCCCCTATAATGTCGAGCTTGTTCGTTCGGATCTGATGGCAATGCCATTTCCGTCGTTTGTATGGCTAAAAGTAGAGGGGAAAAAAGACCCTTCGATTGCTCAATTTAAGAAAATGGGCTTCGAAACGATCTCCGAAGAAGTCACATACGAACGCCCTGCATCGAAAGAAAAAGCCGCTAAGTCATCGTCGGATGAATTCGATATCATTTCTCTCAGCGCTAAAAAAGCTGCAGGAGATACCGCATTATCCAAAGTCGTGGGCGATCTCGCCGCAAATGCAATGACCAACTCAAGATTTCATCAAGACCCGTCCATCCCGCCTGAACTTGCCGCTGATGTGAAGCGCCGATGGGTTATGAACTTTTTTGCAAGCAAACGTGGTCAGAAGATGATCATCGCTCGGGCTAAAGACGGAACCGTCATTGGCTGCAATCAAATCCTATATGATGGAACCACAAGGGTAATTGACCTGATCTGCACGTCTGAGGAATGGCGCCGCAAAGGTGTCGCACACGCAATGATCGAAGCCATGTTTGAGCCGAACAAGGAAACACGTGTCGGCAGTCAGTCAATCAACAAAGCGGCTGACAAGTTGTATCGTGGTCTCGGCTTCAAACCAGTTTCAACATCAATCTGCATGCATTGGCATGCAAAGGATATCTGATTGAAGGGTGTGATGAATACCGACACTTTTGCCCTCTATCCATGCGACCTTTGTACGAGCCAGGATTTAGCTGAAATACCGGCGGCGCCCCATTATATGGACGGGCGTCCGCTTCATGTGTGTAATGCCTGTGGTTTTGTACAAGCGGCTTATCGCCGCACACCTGAAGCCCTTCAACGCATGTGGGCTGAAGAAATTTACCGGGCAAATGACGCGCGTATCAGCGACAAAACATACACTGCACGTATCCCTGCTGTCGTTGCCCGCCAGACATTTGCCGTCGAATTTCTAGCTGAGCATTTAGACATCAAAGGGAAAAGTATCTGCGAGATCGGTGCTGGCGAAGGCCAATTCCTGGAAATGCTTCGTGTGCCTCGCTTTGACATGGATACATTTGCAATAGAACCATCTAAGGAAAATTGCGCGATCCTGAATAGTCTGCAGATTAAAAACTTCGCAGGCACCATGGAAGACTATAGCGCGCAATCAAATGGCGAGCAGTTTGATATAGCATCTCTGATCTGGACACTTGAAAACTGTCAGTCCGCCTCAGGGGTTCTGGCGGCAACGCATGACATTGTTAAGCCCGGCGGTCATCTGGTTATCGCGACTGGCAACCGTATTCTGATGCCATTTAAAAAGCCGCTCCAATATTACCTGGGATCAAATGTCGATGTGCATCCTTATCATTTCAGCGCCAACGCGCTTACGAGCTTAATGCATCAAGCCGGTTTTAAAGTCACAGCACATAACAGGTTCATTGATAGTGATTACCTTGTCTTGATTGGTAAGCGCGTCGAAAACATTGATGACCTTCCAATGCCAACGGATAACTCTGCCGAAATCATTCAGTTCTTCGAGCGCTGGCATAATGAAACTCAAGCGCATTACGCGGATTGGTGATGAGGCGCACGGCATGAAAAAACTACATATTCCTGCCCTGGTCTTCTCCCGCATGGATTCAACACGATTACCCGGTAAAGCCTTGCTTGATCTTGATGGCACACCTGTCCTTGGCCGCGTTCTGGCGCGTCTTAAGATGTCTAACGAGATTAATGGCATCATTGTCTGTACCACCACACGCTCGATTGATGACCCCATCGCTGAGTTCGCCATTACATCAGATGTACAACTCATTAGGGGTGACACTTTTGATGTTATGGATCGTGCGAAAACTGCAGCGGTAGCAACCAAAGCCGATGCGATTGTTCGCATCTCAGGTGATAGCCCGTTCATCGATCCCGACCTCGTCGACACCATGGTATCCATGCATAGAAAATCGCCGTGCGACCTTACAACGAATGTTTATCCTCGGTCGTTCCCCCCAGGCATGAGCGTTGAAGTTATCAATGCAGAAACTCTGGATATGCTTGATCAACAAGCATTAAGCGCTGCAAATCGAGAGCATATCACAACGTATTTCTATCGCCATGCAGATCAGTTCAAGATTAACAATCATACCGCAACTACGCCCTCTACTGATGTGGACCTCGCGTTGGATATCAAAGACAATTTCGTTTTTCAAAACTGGCTGGCCGCACAAATACCTGATGATGCGAACCTCAGTGCGATCTTGGCCGCAGCAAGGCGATATACGGACCGACCCTTAAAGGACGCATCATGAGCCCACACGACAGCTTGGCCTTACTAGGTGGAAAGCCCGCCATAAAGGATGCTTTTAAGCCATATCCATCCATGGGTAAGGCCGAAGAAGATGCTGTGCTGCGTGTTGTGCAATCAGGGTGCCTCTCTGGGTTTTATGGCAGCCCTGGCCCTGAATTTGGCGGTGGCCCAGAAGTTCGAGGCTTCGAAGACGCGTGGTCTGAAACCTTTGGTGTTAAACATACGATCAGTGTGAACTCAGCCTCAAGCGGCCTCATGGCGGCAATGGGGGCTATTGGATTAAGCCCCGGTGACGAAGTCATCGTGCCCCCTTGGACAATGTCAGCAACAGCTGCGGCACCGCTTATGTATGGTGGCATTCCTGTTTTTGCAGATATTGAACCCGAGACCTATTGCATCGATCCTGATACAGTTCGTAACGCCATCACGCCAAAAACAAAAGCAATACTGGCTGTGAACTTATTTGGCCATCCAGCCCGATTATCAGAGCTGCGGAGCATTGCGGATCAGCACGGTATTTTTCTGATTGAAGATAATGCGCAATCCCCTCATGGGACGGAACATGGTCGCTTTGCTGGCACCATCGGACACATCGGGATTTATAGCCTTAATTTTCATAAGCATATTCATACCGGTGAAGGTGGCATGTGTGTCACCAACGATGATGATCTCGCAACACGCCTCAAGCTGATCCGAAATCATGGCGAGAATTGCACCGACATGTTGGATGGCGGCTCGATTACCAACATGGTCGGCATGAACTTACGCATGACTGAAATGAGTGCGGCTGTTGGCCGTGTGCAACTTCCCGAGATCGAGAAACATGTATCTAATCGCGAAAGCATCGCTGATTGCCTAACCGACGGCATTCAAGGCTTAAGCGGATTGACCGCCCCCGCTGTCCGGGACGGTTGCCGACACAACTATTACGTTTGGATGATGCATATCGACGAAGCCGAACTCGGCATGAGTCGCGCACTTTTCAGCAACGCTCTCAATGCAGAGGGGTTTCCCCATGGCATTGGATATGTAGCACCGCTCTATCGATTGCCGATGTTCACCCAACGGATTGCGATTGGTCGGGACGGCTGGCCTTTTACACTAACAGATCGTTCTTATGAAGATGTTGTTTGCCCTGTCACTGAGGCCATGCACGAACACCACGCCTTTGTGTTTGAACCTTGCGCCTATGATCTGGACGATAATGATATCGATAACTTGATCAATGCGATCCATAAAGTGCATGCCGGACGCGATCAGTTAAACGCTCAGATATCGAAAAGTCCTGCATGACACGGGTCATCGCCAGCATCGAAGCGCGCATGGGCTCGTCACGGTTGCCCGGCAAGATGATGATGCTTTTGGGTGGCATACCGGTTCTGGAACATCTCGTGACACGCATGATGAAATCCGAACGGCTTGATGGCTTGATCATTGCGACCAGTGATCAATTTGGCGATGATCCGATTGCTAATTGGGCCAACAGCCACGGCGTTCAATGTTACCGCGGCAGCGAGAATGACGTCATGGCGCGCGTTCTGGGTGCGCAGGAGAACATGCGTTCAGACGTTGTCGTTGAACTTTGTGGCGACACACCTTTTCTTGATCCACGGATAGTCGATGACGCAATCGAAGAATGGAACCGCCGTGACGTTGATCTGGTGACAACGGCACGCCTTCGAACTTTACCCGATGGTCAGGACGTCGAAATCTTCAGCCTCAAAGCGCTTAAATATTTCGATGAGAAACATCACGAGCCTGAAGCACGCGAACATGTGTCATGGCCGCTCTATCAATCGGACACTTGGCGTGTCCACGATTTGGCCGTCCTTGAGCCTTGGCAACGACCATCGCTTCGCCTCGTCCTCGACACACCTAGCGACGCCCATTTCCTAGGTCATTTGGCCGCAGCATGTGACGTCAAATACGGTCCCACATTCAATCTTGATAATCTGCTCGCGGTCTTTGATGGGTCGCCAAAACTTCAAGAATTGCATGCGCAAGCACTTGAGGCAGCAACATGACCGCCCCTCTCAAAACATTATTGATCGGATTCGGCGGCATTGCGCACGGCCTCGCTGCGGATGACCGAATGGCTAAATGGTTTCCGGTCGCTACCCACATACAAGCGCTCGAGCAAAATCCAAACTTCCAACTCATTGGCATTGTTGATCCTGATCCGCACGCGCGCGCAATTGCAGTGTCTGACTGGGAGACTGAGGCCTTTGAGACGGTGCAGGCTGCTGCGGCGCTCGACCCGGATGTCATTGTCTTTGCGACCCCCCCAGGCAAACGCACTGACGCACTGGCAACATTTCCATCTATTAAAGGTGTCGTCGTTGAGAAGCCCTTGGGCGGCGATGATGGGCGACATTTGATTGAAACCTGTGATGCGCGGGATTTCCCGGTACAGGTCAATTACTGGCGACGCGGCGACGCAACGTTGCAGGCCTTGGCAACTGGTGATCTCAAGAACCGCATAGGTGCCTTTCAGGCTGGACATGCGTTGTATGGTAACGGGCTCGCGAACAATGGCTCACACCTCGTCGACATGATCCGCATGTTGTTAGGAGAGCCGATCTGGGTTCAAGCGCTTGGTGATGCTAAATCTGTTCACCAAAGTCCGATCACCGACGACGTGCATGTCTCATTCGCATTGAGATTTGATGACGGCACCTGCGTCAGCGCACATCCTGTTGACTTCACCAAATACCGAGAAGTGTCATTGGACCTTTGGGGAACCCAAGGGCGATTGTCATTTATGCAGGAAACATTGGATATCAGACACTTCGACACCGCCCCTAACCGTGGCCTTAATGATGCATTTGAGATCGCAAGCGATGCTGGCACACTTTTATCAAGCACTGTCACTTCAGCGCTGCCCAACCTCTATGAAAACCTGTCTGCGGCAATCAACGGCAAAGCAGCGTTGCTGAGTACGGGACAAAGCGCGCTTAGAACAGAAACAATCATTGAGCACATCAAGCTTTCTGCGAACCAAGACGGTGAAAGACTTGATGTCAAAATGGGTGCCAAATGAGGCGTGTCCTTGCTGTTATAGAAGACCCCGGTGCTGCCAATGGCATGGTGGGATTACGGGAATCTTTGGCCAAACAAGATATCACCTTTGATCTTTTTGCGAATGGTGCTGCTTTAACTTATGCACCAAGCATCGGCCTCGAGGTTTCAGCAGCGCCCGATGATTTTTCCATTATGCTTCAAAAAAATAAGCTAGGCGCCGTATTAATCGGCACATCAGAAAACCCTGATGCAATTGCGTTCTCAGTGATTGATCAAGCCAGAGCGCTCGACATTCATACTGTTGGGTTTGTTGATGGGCCTGCAAACGCACAGCATCGCTTTCGCGGACGGACCGAAAACTCTCTCGCCCATATCCCCAACTCGTTGCTGGTCAGCGATCATTTAGCACGTGATGTTTTTATTGATCTTGGCATGTCTGCCAAGGCCATCCATGTCGTTGGACATCCGAATATGGACCGGGTGCGCGATCGCAAAGCCGAACTTATGCATGAAGGTAAAGCGCAGGTCCGCGCGCGGGTTTTCCCGAGCATACCGGCAGCATCACCGTTGGTTTTATTTGCTACTGAAATCTCAAACGGTCTGGATCTAAATGAGTTTCGTCGAAACCAAGATTATACATTGCTTGGCAGTGGCATTTACGATGGCCGGACCGAGATATGCCTCGAAGAAGTCATCAGCGTACTTCACACCTGTAACGATCAACCGTGTCTGGCGCTCAGGCTGCATCCAAAAAATGATCCCAAAACGTTCGTCCCATTCGGTGATGACATTGATGCCATCAATGCAGATGGCGATCCATTGGAAGCCGTATTTGCGGCAGATATTATTATCGGCATGACCTCAATATTACTTTTTGAAGCCGCCATATTAGGATTGCCAACGATATCTGTGACGCCAAGAAAGCTCGAGTCGGCTTGGCTAACGAGCATTGGCCTGGGCCTCACCCCGCAAGTGTGTACGCGCGAAGCGCTGCAAAACGCACTACAAAATCTGGTTCATACGCCGTCCGCATTTGTCACACCTAACATTGATATCATCGTCCCCCCTGGGGCTGCGCAAAGAATGACAGAGCACCTGATGCACATCATGGCTGGAACAAGGGAATAGCAGTATGCTGACATCAAACATTATTGAAACTGAACGCCTAAAGCTGGTGACTTTTGATCCAGCTCAGCATCTTAACGATGCCTATGTCGCATGGCTGAATGATCCTGACGTTGTACGGTATTCTGAACAACGCCATAAATCCCATACGCTTGAGAGCTGTGCCGCATTTACCGAGAGCTTCAACGACAATCCAAGCCACCTTTGGGCCATTATGCAAAAAACTGACAATAGGCACATCGGGAACATCCATGCAGATATTGATCCACATAATGGCATCGCAGACGTCGCTATTTTACTCGGCGCCCGCGACACATGGGATCAGGGTTATGGACTTGAAGCATGGAATGGCGTCCTCGGGCATCTAAAATCTCATGAAGACATACGCAAAATTATCGCGGGGTGCATGCGCTCAAACGCAGCCATGTACAGCATCATGACAAAAAGTGGCATGATCGATGACGGCCAACGCCAAAAGCATTACTTCTTGAATGGAAAGCCTGAAGATATTGTATTCTTTGCGCTGCAAGTTCCTTACTGATCCTTGCGCTGAAGCTGATTTCAACTCAGAACACCCGAAAATAGCGCAAGACAGGTCATAACTGCCTGACATACCCGGCAACTTCTGCCTCGAAAGCCTAAATTTCATCGTAATCCGTCACACGGATATAAATTTAATTACTTAAAAACAGACACTTAAACTGTTTTTAAAAACTTGGCCCGCCATTTGCTTCGAAGATGCCAACAGAACTGCGTCTACGGAGAAAGCAAAATGGGTCCATTGTCGATTGAGCAAAAGCTTCAACAACATAATTATAACAGCAGCGAAGCAACGAATACAGGCCCAAGGCAAGTCCACTTAGGTGGTTTTGCCATATCATTTAAAGATATGCTTCAGCGCGTAGGCGTCAGACTTGAGCAAGCATTCGGCGTAGCTGAACAAAGTGCTGAATTAGTTGTCGACAACAATAACCCCCAAGCCAACGATGACGATCGGGATCGTATGTCAAACCGGGAAGCATCATCAAATAATAACGACAATCGAGGCGATAGACATCGTAATGACGCCAACGCAACATCATCAGCAGAGCAACGCGACAGTGGATTAGAGCGTAGTGCAGATAACGGGCACAACAGCAATTCAGGCCATGATCGCGCTGACCAAACCGACACACGAGGCAATGACGATCATGCTCCCAAAGATAAAGCCGACCGTTCAGATGCATCCAGAAAGTCTGATGATATTTCAAACACAGACACAGCCGATGCAAGCGGCGATGGCGGGGCGGCTGGTGACGGTGCTAATCAAAACGACGCAAACGTAAAAAGCCAGAATACAGACGGTATTACAACCGAGCAGACTGCACCCAGTGATACCATCAGTAATACCCTAAGCCTTAATCTTGTCTCAGCAATTTACGGTGCAGGACTGATTAGCAATGCGGGCATTGATGATTCAAAAACAGGTAATATAAAAACATTACACCAAACTGGTAAAACCCAGGACGTTGTCGACGGCCCTCTGACGCAAGCCACCGCTAATACCAATCACAAAGGAGTGCATACAGCGCAAGGCAATAAGCAACTTAATGCCAATAATCAAAATGCTAATGCACATGCTGGGCAGCAACAAGTTGTCAATGCTAGTGATAAAGGCGTAAACGCAAATATCCAGGATCAAGCACAGCAAATGTCACGGTTGATGGGCGCGAGCAATCGCGCAAATGTCAGCGTCAACATAAATACTGAGCAAAATCAACTGACCTCGCGCCCAACACTTACGGCGGCGAATGCATCCATCCTGACACCGACGACAGGCAACAATGGCAACGCGGGCACGCAAGCACAGACCGGTCAAAATCAGGGTCAGAACGCACAAACAGGTGCACAAGCTCAAGCGGCTACTCAATTACAGGCCAACGCTAACGCACAAGCCACAGCACAGGTTGCAAATCAAGCTCAAGGCACTGCTGGCAACATCCAGACCGGCCCATCCACTGCAGGCATAACGACAAGCGCCGGTGGCGGACAGCAAGGTGGTGGAGAAACCTTGAACACCACAACGCAAACAGCGAGCGCAGCACAAACAGCGCAACAAACACAACAAATCCGCGAAGCACAGCCACAGCAGCAAACGCAACAAGCACAACGTGGAAACGCAGCTGGTGCATCGGTAAGCGATCAGATCTCAGTCAAGATTACCAAGGCATTGCAGACCGGCGTCGACCGTATCTCCATCCAGCTTCGACCTGCTGAACTCGGGCGTGTCGATGTAAAGCTTGAGATGACACACGATGGCCGCGTGATGACTGTGGTCACAGCAGAAAAGCAAGACACACTTGATCTCCTGCGCCGAGACTCATCAGAACTACAGCGGGCACTCGCAGATGCTGGCCTGAAGAACGGCGACATGGAATTCAATTTAAAAGGCCAAGAACAACAAACGGCCGAAGGTGACGATGCCAAGAATGGCGATACGTCTAACCAAGTAGAAGCAGATAACGACGACGCAACAGATGATCCTAACGACGGTGTTCTAACCGCTTGGGAAAGTGGCATCTTTGCGGACGGCAGCGTGGACATGCGCGCATAACAGGCGACGAATTTAAGGAGCAAGAGCAATGTTAATTAGTGGAACAACTTCTGGTTCAACCGCAGATGGCACACAATCTGCCAATTCTGAAGCGCAGCTCGAAGAAGACCTAAATCGATTTCTCAACCTGCTTGTGACGCAGTTGAAGAACCAGGATCCACTTGATCCAATGGACAGTAGCGAATTCACCTCGCAGTTGGTGCAGTTCGCTAGTGTGGAACAGCAGATTTTTCAGAACTCTAACCTGGAAACGCTGGTCGAGCTTCAGCAGACCAACCAGATATCATCGATGGTCGATTTCATTGATAAGGTGGTTGAAGTTGATGGAACATCATTCCCACTGGAAAACAGTGCTGCTGAATTTACCTATACAATGCCTCAAGGCGCAAGATCTGCATCTGTCATTATCCGTGATTCCAGTGGCCTTAGTGTGCTCCAGCGAGATGCTAATCTCGATGCGGGCCAACATACATTTGATTGGGATGGCAAAGATAAATTTGGGCAGGTTTTGCCTGATGGCGAATATGCCGCATTTGTAACCGGTCTCAATAATTCTGGTGAAGTTCTTCAAGTTACCCAAACCGTGTTTGGTCGAATTACTGGTATTGGCATTGATGGCAGCGACACCACCTTGTTCATGGGTGATATCGAAGTGCCACAAGCCAAGGTACTCGCAGTAAAACAAGCTGCAGAAGCGGTGAACTAGAAATAATTTAACGGGCGGCCCGCATATCAATTAAGGCCGACGATCGAAGGAGAATAAAAATGACACTCTTTGGCGCACTGACATCAGGTGTTTCAGGCCTTACGGCGCAATCAAGTGCTATTGGCGCAATTTCTGATAACATCACCAACGTGAACACGATTGGCTATAAGGGAACTCAGGTCGACTTCCAAACTCTTGTCACAGTGCAAACATCATCAACGTTCTACTCAGCTGGTGGTGTGCAATCCAAACCACGCCAAGACACAGGCATACAGGGCTTATTACAGTCATCGACATCGCAAACCGATATTGCGATTTCCGGTAGCGGTTTCTTCGTCGTGAACGAAGCCAGCGCTCCAACATTATCGAACGAATTTCTATTCAGTCGTGCAGGGTCATTTTTCCAAGATGACGAAGGTTACCTTCGTAATACATCTGGATATTACCTTCAGGCTTGGCCAACAACAGCCGACGGCACGGTAACAACTAACAATACTTCCCTGACGATACCAAACCAGAACGTTATTTCAACCGACTTTCTAGCAACAGTGAACTTGAACCGTGTTGGTGGCACTGCGTCAGCGACAACAACAATTGGTATCGGTGCTAACCTACCATCAACGGATGATGAAGGCACGACACATAAAACTGATGTGCAGTTCTTTGACACACTGGGCAACGCAAATACGACTAGCCTAACGTATACTAAAGGCAGTTCAGACAACCAATTCGATGTTCAGATTACTCCCCCATCTGGCGTAAACCTTGTCACGTTATATTCTGATACTTTAGGTCAAACTGTTTATGAAAGTCGTGGGCAACTTGAATTTAGCGGCCTTCCTGCAAACGACGCTACTTTGGTAATTACTCAAAATAGCGTCGCCATCACGTATCAATTTGATACCTCTGGAACAGCTACCGATACTGCGACGATTAAGCAAGTTGATATCTCTGCTGACAACATCACAATTGCTCAGGCCGTTGATGCATTGGTTACCAAAATCAAAGAAGCTGATACAAATTTTGCTGACTATGGTGGTTACACAAATACGCGCGTCCAAGTAAATCCCGGAAATTCAACAGGTATCTATTTCACGGAAGACGGGACAGGTCCGGTGGCGATCAATCCAACGGGTCTTCTGACATCCACAGGTGCACGTGCGACAATTCAGGAGAGCAGCTATACAGTTGTTAAATCTAACGCAGCGCACCGGGATTTCCATCAGTTTACTTTTCCTGGCTTACCTGCCGACGGTGACACGCTTGTAATCAATGGAACATCATACTCGTTTCAATCTGGAGAGGCTGCAGGCAACGATGATACTGTCATCAGTACTGCAACAACAGTTTCCGCGATGCTATCCGATCTCGAGTCTGCAATGGAGGCCAACGATGCAAGCTTTGCTTCCGGCGCCTCAACAATCAGAACACGCGTTAACGGTAGCCAAGCCGAACCGCCAAGCACACTCGCAGATACGCTTGTTATCCACACAATTTCTACAGGAACATTCGACGCAACATTTGGTGCCGGCTTCACAAACATAGCGACTGAGCCAGATGGTACTGCTACATATGTTGCCGCCACCGCGTTTAATGTTACAAAAACTCAAGCCATCAATTTTGACTCTGACGGATTGCCATCTTCATTTGGCATTGCCGAAATGGAAATTCTGGGTTTTGCAAACGGTGCTGCAAACATGGATGACGATGCATCTAACTCTTCAAGGATTACATTAGATCTTGGTACAGTTGGTGAAGCCAATGGCTTTACCCAGTTTGGAGCGGAATTCACTCCAGGCTTCATCACACAAAACGGATCACAGTTCGGCACTCTTGCCGGGGTGACCATTGATGCAAGTGGTCTGATGACGGCACTGTTCGATAACGGTGAAACCCGTCCTATCTTTAAAATTCCAATCGCCACGTTCGTGAACGTCAACGGTTTAAACTCGGCGACAGGTAACGTTTGGAACCAAACGCAGGCATCGGGTGACAATACCCTTCGTGAAGCCAACAACGGTTCAGCGGGATCTGTAAACCAGGCTGCTCTCGAATCTTCAACGGTCGATATTGGTACAGAATTCACTAAAATGATCGTGGTCCAACGAGCATTCTCAGCGGCAACAAAGATCATTTCTACCGCCGACGAAATGCTCGAAGAACTGGTCCGGATTAAGCGATAAGCACTAGCTCTATAAGTTCCTAATCCCTGGACCCCGGGAAACTATTCTACCCACCGTCCCAACCCAAGGCCCCGACATCAGACCGAAAATCCGCTGCCGGGGCCTCCCATTCTTACCAGTAACAAAAATTAATTATGCATCAATTGATTGCAGAGCGAAAAATCGCCATTCTTGCACCATGAATGATCCAAAAGACATTTTGACTAAGGCGAACGCCGATTACACGTCTGGTCGTTACAAAGATGCTGCCGATGGATTTCGGAAAGTCCTCGATATTCATCCCGACATTGGTGAACTTTATATAAATTACGGCGTTGCATGTCGTGCCTATGGCAATTTACCCGAAGCAGAATCAGCATATCGGAATGCGATCAGATTATTACCCGAAAATGCCCTCGCCTGGTTTAACTTAGGCAACCTTCTCAATGATCTGAGGCGCAGTGACGAGGCACTTCATGCATTACAAAAAGCCGATGTATTACAGCCTGGCACTCCTGAAATCCTAAATAATATTGGCATCCAACATTATGCCCGCGGCGAGATCGAGTCGGCTGTCTGGCATTACGAAGCCGCACTTATCGGCAACCCCGACTTTGCGGATGTATTGACGAACTATGGCAACGCACTGCAGCGGTTATATCGATTAGATGAAGCACAAATTGCACTGGAACGCGCGCTGGAACTTTCGCCTGACAATCCAACGTACCGCTTAAATATGTCTACATTTCTGGCTGCTGCTGGTCGACATGATGACGCTCTGCATTGGGCCAATCAGGCAATCAAGGCCAATCCTGCTTACAGTGAAGCGCAACTCAAACGGGCAAGTTTGTTAATCCAGCAAGGGAACCTCAAAGAAGGCTTTGCTGCCTATGAAAAGCGTTGGGAAATACCCGGTTGGCATCCTCTTCCATCCCTCTTCATGTGTCCCATGTGGCGCGGTGAAGATATTGCCCAAAAACATTTACTTGTTTGGAATGAACAAGGATATGGCGATGCATTGATGTATGCGAGATACCTGCCAATGCTCAGTGCACAAGGCGCACGCGTCACATTCTTGTGTGAAGTCCCTCTCATGCGCTTGATGCAGGAAAGTCTAGGTTCCGAGATTGTCGTGATGGATTTGGCAAAAACGCCGCCATTCAGCGATTATCATATCTCGATCATGAGTCTGCCGCACCTTATGGGGACCGAGATCGAGAGCATTCCTCATAAAACGCTGTATCTTTCAACGACCTCAGACAACGAGGCCTATTGGCAACAGAAACTAAACACTCAATGTTGTGGGAAATTTAATATCGGCCTGATTTGGGCCGGGAATCCGCAACAATCCCATGACTACACACGGTCGATTGAACCTGAATTGTTTGCACCGATTGCCGAGCGAGGCGATATCGACCTTGTGAATCTACTCATCGGTCCACGTGGGGATCAGTGGCAAGGCCCGAAACTCATTGATCTCAGATTAGAAATTGAAAACTTTGCAGATACTGCTGCAATCATGCGTTCGCTTGACCTGATTATCAGTGTCGATAGCGCGCCGGCACATCTTGCAGGCGGTCTCGGTGTACCCGTTTGGATCATGCTCGCCTTTGATCCGGACACCCGTTTTTTCCTGAACAGCAACGATTGCCCCTGGTATCCGAGCGCAAAATTGTTCCGCCAAACCCGTCCTGGGGACTGGTCAGACGTCATCTCAGCTGCAAATTCCGAGTTAAATGCGTTAATTCAAACAAAAGCAAAGAGTTAACGCGTATTTACCTTACAATTTAGGGTTTTTTTAAGGCCCTTCTGCTTTTCTATATATCTCAAGTTTCCCAAGGATTGAGAAGTATGAAACAAAAATCGGAAAGCAGAACGCAATGACCGAAATGAGACACTTTCGAGAGGGAAATCGAACACAACGTCCTGAGGCGATTAGCCCGAGTGGACTGTCGATGTCGATGGAGGATTTGCCGCCTCGTGATACCACAAGATGGGTACCACGGCGCAAAGCTGACGTCGTCGCCGGCGTTCGATGCGGACTTATCACATTAGAAGAAGCCTGCAGAATGTATCAGTTGTCGTTGGATGAGTTTCGCTCGTGGGAGCGCCTTTTTGAACGCCATGGCGTTCGAGGCCTTAGAACCACCCGCATTAAAACCTACCGAACAAGATAAAAACCTCAAATTTATCGATTTTAGTGGCTAAATAATATTTGCCGAAAAATCGATAGATAGGCAATTTTTGCCGAGCGTTAACGTCTTATTCACTAAACCACCCCTAGCATCCAATCAGGGTTAACGGTGGATGCCGCTTTGTGCGCGCATTGACCAGGGATCGATTGGGGAACTACGTGGATACTTTTGTTCTGGCGATGAGAAATTTGGGTCCGATGCGACTGGCCATTATGGGTGTTGTTGTATTGGGACTGATTGGCTTCTTGGTCTTTTTTGGCACCAAGTTATCAACGCCGAGTATGACGACACTCTACAACGAACTTGCTCAAAGTGACGCTGCAGGCATCGTGCAAGAGCTCGAAAGCCGGAACATCCCCTTCAAAATCTCCCAAAACGGTACTCAAATTGCCGTACCAGCTGAACGCGTCATGCAGTTGCGCCTTGAATTGGCACAACAAGGTCTACCAGCAGGTGGCTCTGTAGGTTATGAACTTTTTGATGATACCGATACCCTCGGCTCTACGAACTTTATGCAGAACGTTAACTTGGTCCGCGCCCTTGAGGGCGAGTTAGCACGTACCATAAGCTCCATAGGTACCGTTAAGAAAGCCCGTGTTCATCTGGTTATGCCACGCCGTGAGCTGTTCAGCCGCGAAAAACAAGAGCCGAGCGCGTCCGTTGTCTTACAAATGCGCGGCCCAGTTCGCTTAACAAATGAGCAAGTTGCAGCCGTTCAACACTTGGTTGCGTCGGCTGTTCCTCAATTAACACCTAATCGTATTTCTATCGTCGATAATAAAGGCTCACTTTTGTCATCAGGCTTCGAGTCCTCTGATCCCGTTGCAGGTCACCAAGCGAAGGTCGATGAACGACGCAATCGCCTTGAAGGTAGAATGGCGCGTACCATCGAAGAACTTCTGGAAAAGACCGTTGGTTTTGACCGGGTTCGCGCCGAAGTCAGCCTTGATATGAATTTTGACCGCGTCTCCACACAAACCGAAGAATATAATCCAGACGGCCAAGTTGTACGCTCGACAAACTCTGTCGAAGAAACCGCGAATTCCAAAGATTCTGAGGGTGAGCCGCCTATCAGCGTCGGCACGAACCTGCCTGATCCAAACTTGGGCACAGGCGATACGGCGTCCAGAACTGAAAATCAGAACCGTACTGAAGAGACCACAAATTTTGAAATCTCCAAGACCGTAACCAATCATATTCGCGAAGGTGGCGAGGTCGAAAAGCTATCTGTTGCTGTGTTGGTTGACGAAGTTCAGCTTTTAAATGAAGACGGCGAGCTTATTTCACAAAAGCGTACAGAAGAAGAAATGCGCCTGTTGGCCACTCTGGTCCGCAGTGCTATTGGCTTTGATGAAGACCGCGGCGACAAGGTCGAGCTTATTCAAATGAAGTTCGCCAGCTTCGATGCACCAGAAGAAAAACTACAGCTATTTTTCGGTATGGGTAAAAATGATATCCTGAGAGTGGTTGAGCTTTTCGTGCTCAGCATCGTTGGGATCCTGGTTGTCCTATTGGTGGTCCGCCCTCTCCTGTCACGGGCATTCGAAGCACTTCCATCAGCACAAGATGCAGCAGAACGCTTGCTTGCTGACCAAGGCCGTAGCCCAGCGCTCACCGGACCAGGTGATGGTGGATTACCAGTTGAAAGTGATGAAGAGCAGTTTGATGAACTTATCGACATTGACCGTGTTGAAGGCCGCGTGAAAGCGTCTTCGGTCAAGAATGTTGGTGATTTCATTGACAAACATCCAGATGAAACCTTATCAATCCTACGCTCTTGGTTGTATCAAGAAGCTTAAGTCCGAAACTGAAAGGGAGCGTAGAATATGGCGAAAGCAGATGATTATCTGACCTTAACGGGCCCTCAGAAAGCCGCAGCATTTATGCTCGCCATTGGACGAGAGCATTCAACGCACCTCTTTACGTGTATGGATGATGAAGAAATCCGCGAACTTTCCCACGCTATGTCGAAACTCGGTCCACTTGATGCCTCTATTGTTGAACGTCTTTTTGCTGAATTTATGGAGCAGTTATCAGCCACTGGCAATCTCGTTGGTACTTTAGATTCAACGGAACGCCTGCTTTTGAGCGCATTACCAGAAGATGTCGTTAGGCAGATCATGGAAGATATGCGCGGTCCTGCGGGTCGTACCATGTGGGACAAGCTGGCCAACGTGAACGAAGCAGTCCTCGCGAACTACCTCAAAAACGAATATCCACAAACTGTTGCTGTTATTTTATCAAAGATTAAACCTGATCACGCTGCCCGCGTGCTAGCGCTTTTACCTGAAAACTTCTCGATGGATGTGATCATGCGGATGCTGCGCATGGAGGCAGTACAAAAAGAAATTCTCGATAACGTTGAGAATACGCTGCGTACCGAATTTATGACAAGCCTCGCTCGTGCAACGCGTCGCGATAGCCACGAGCTGATGGCAGACATCTTCAACAACCTGGATCGTAACACTGAAACCCGCTTCATGACGTCCCTTGAAGAACGTAACCGTATATCTGCTGAGCGGATTAAACAGTTAATGTTCACATTCGACGATCTAGTTCGTATCGATGCGAGCGGTATTCAGTTAGTGCTGCGCCAAGTCGAGAAAGACCAACTCGCCATCGCACTCAAAGGTTCGTCCGAAGAGGTCAAAGAACTGTTTTTTGTCAATATGTCCGAACGTGCTGGCAAGATGATGAAGGAAGACATGGACGCGATGGGCGCTGTTCGCTTGAAAGACGTCGACGAAGCGCAGTCTGGTATTGTTAAAGCCGCAAAAGCGCTAGCAGACGCAGACGAAATTGTCATCGCAGGAAACGACGAGGAGAGCGAGCTTGTTTACTAAGCCGCAAATCTTCTCAACCCATATGTATGTGTTGTTTAGCCAATGAGTACGGTCAGGAAATTCATCTTTGATCGTGATTTTGGCGCGCCTGAAGAGCAAGAAGAAGCGAAAATTGAAGAAATAGAAGAAGAGCTAGAAGTCATCATTCCGACTTTTAGCGAAGAAGACATGGCTTCCGAGCGGTCCGAAGGTTTCATTGAAGGCCTTGAGCAAGGGCGTAAGGAAGCTGCGGACGCAACCGAGCAAAAGCTTTTGGAAACGATTGAGCAAGCCTGCGATAAAATTGGCGAAATCTATAACGCGCAAGCTGAGGCAAACCAGGAAATCGCTGCGGAAATGATCTCCGTTTCTACTGCGATCTCGAAAAAAATGTTCCCCGATTTAAACGCCCGTAACGCGTTGGGTGAAGTTGAACGTGTTGTTCAAGAAACCCTGAAGGCCATCACAGAAGAACCGCGTGTAAAGATTATTGTTAATTCTGATCTATGCGAGCTTTTGACAGAACGATTGGTCACCATGGCCCATCCTGTGGGATTGGATGGTAAGGTCTTCGTGAGTGGCGATCCTTCTCTCATCTTTGGCGACTGCCGGATTGAATGGTCAAACGGTGCAGCGATCCGTGACAGTGAAGAGCTATGGGAAATGATTGATGAAATCATTGAACGCAATCTTCATGGCACACCAGATGACGAACATGAGAATGGGGAATCAGAATCGTATGAAGCTGTCGCTGAAGCGAACCCAGCACCTATAGATAGCCCTAAAATTGAACAGACGTCCGTACCAGAAACACAGGCTGAGAACACCGCACATGCAGAGCCAGAAGCACCAGAAACTCAAGCCAAAGCACCTGTTGAGACGACGCCTGATCCCGAATCGATGCAGCCAAACCCCAGCGCTTTTTCTGAGCCTCCCGCTGAAATGGCACCCGAAGAGAATACAGCAGAAATAAATGATGATGCAGACAAGCAACCCAGCGATCAGGAAGAACCTTTCTTCACACCAAGTTTACCGATCCCTAACACGTTGCCTGAGATCAATAATTCCATTTCAGATCAATCCGTTAACGAAGATCAGGAAAATGTGTTCATTCCGCATATAGATGGTGGAGCAGCACCAACACCAACTGAAGGTGCGACACCTAACGAAGCCGAGGGCACCGAAGAGCCTGTACGTGATTTCGAGCCCGTGTCGCCAGCAACCACAGCCGCTATACTTGAAGCGCAAAGTGACATGAACGATGACGACGAACCTAATCCAACTGATGGGTAAAATCGAAACAGGAGATTACAATGGCTGAAGAAAACGAAGGCGGCCTCGAACTCGCCGATCTGGATTCAACCGAAGCTGCACCCGAGCCGCCAAAAGCAGAAACAGGCAATGACGAGGACACCATCGGATCAGCAATGAACGATATGAGTGATCTGCCTCACAGCGCCAAAGATCTGGAAGCCGTATATGATATTCCGGTTAAGGTTTCTGCGGTTCTTGGCAAAACAACCATGCCCGTCAGTAATCTCCTCAAGCTCGGTCGCGGCGCAGTCGTCGAACTTGACCGTAAAGTGGGTGAAGCCATCGATATATACATTAACAACCGCCTTGTAGCACGTGGTGAAATTGTTGTTGTTGAAGATCGCCTAGGCGTGACGATGACAGAGATAATTAAAACAGAGCGCTAGAAAAAAGGGCACGGCAAGGCATTCAATATGGCCAAAGAAAATATTCATAACGTGAACGGGCGCACCATCGATATCACGACAGTCATCGGAATGATTTGCAGTTTTGCGATGATCATTACCGCTATTGTGCTTGGTGGCTCGCCAGAAAGCTTTATTAACCCGCCTTCTATCTTGATTGTCATTGGCGGAACATTGGCGATCACGACGGTTTGTTTCTCGTTTTCCGAGATAGGCAGCACTGTAAAAGTTATCAGTAAGACGATGTTTCGAAATACCCAAGAGCCCTTTGACGCAGCCTACAAAGCGCTACAAGTTGCCGAAATATCGCATAAACAGGGCACTTTAATGGTCATTGATGGCATACCCGGCGAAGAGGTTGAGCATATTTTACGCTGCGACCTGCAATCTATGGTGATTCGTCACGGCCAAAGTGCCAGTATGTTTCGTAAAATAGCTAAATTCGCGCCAGCGATGGGCCTGATCGGCACATTGATTGGTCTTATGCAAATGCTTGATAATCTTCAGGACCCGACAACGATTGGCCCTGCCATGGCCGTTGCATTGCTAACCACATTCTATGGCGCAGTATTGGCAAACATGGTGTTTCTGCCGCTCGCATCAAAGCTTGAGCAAAACTCCAGTCAAGAAGACCTTATTCATCAGGTTTTCCTTTTGACGGCAGCGTCAATCGGACGACTTGAAATGCTTTTGAACAGCATCTTGCAACCATCACAACGTGTTCAATATTTTGATTAACTAGAGACAGCTGGGACCTATACTCGATGCAACTTGTAATCATCGGCACACTTGACGGACAGATTGGCGCAGCTAGCCAGATCGCGATTAAGCGTGGTGCAAAAGTTCAGCAAGCGGACACCTCCGAAGCTGGCCTTGAGCTTCTACGTAAAGGTGGTGCAGATCTTGTTATGATCGATGTGAAGCTGGACGTTGACGCGTTCATGTCCTGTCTTGAAACCGAGCGTATTAATGTTCCTGTCGTTGCATGCGGCGTCTCAAACGATACCCAGGCTGCGGTTCGTGCTGTTCGCGCTGGCGCAAAAGAATATGTTCCCCTGCCCCCTGACCCCGAATTGATTGCAGCTGTCCTTGAAGCCGTAAGCGAAGAACAGCATGCGTTGATTTACCGTGATCCAAAGATGGCGCAGACCGTGACGATGGCAGATCAAATTGCACCTTCTGAAGCAAGTGTTTTGGTCACCGGCCCATCAGGTACGGGAAAAGAAGTGCTGGCTCAATATCTGCACAGCAAGTCAAAGCGCAAAGATCACCGTTTTGTTGCCGTCAATTGTGCGGCAATCCCAGAGAACCTTTTGGAATCTGAATTGTTTGGCCATGAGAAAGGCGCCTTCACTGGTGCTGTGGCCAGACGCATTGGTAAATTTGAAGAAGCCGATGGCGGCACCCTTCTCCTTGACGAAATCAGTGAGATGGATGTCCGCCTGCAATCCAAATTACTACGGGTTCTTCAAGAGCGTGAGCTAGACCGAATCGGCTCTAACAAGTCGATCAAGGTCAATGTCCGCATTATCGCGACATCCAACCGGAATATGGAACAGGCAGTCAAAGACGGCCAGTTCCGCGAAGACCTTTATTTCCGCCTCAACGTGATCAATCTGCGCATACCATCGTTGGCCGAGCGTCCAGGAGACATTCTGCCGTTGGCTGAGCATTTCGCGATTAAATTTGCGGATGCCAATGACGTGCCACACAAAAAACTATCTGACGACGCTGTTGCAAAATTGGTTGCCTACCCATGGCCAGGTAATGTCCGAGAATTGGAGAACACCATGCATAGGTCTATCTTGCTCGCATCCGGCGATGAAATTGACGCCGCTGCTATTCTTCTGACATCACAAGATGCCACTGATGGCGCACCGATGGGCTCGAACCAAGATAGCGAAGCCGGACAACATTTGGTGGGTCGCACTGTCGCTGAAGTTGAGCGTGAATTAATCATAGACACCGTTCAGCATTGCTTTGGTAACCGGACACATGCCGCAACGATCCTGGGCATTTCGATCCGCACGCTCAGAAATAAATTAAAGCAATACGGCAGCGAAGGCTTTAACGTGCCTTCACCGGGCGACTCGCCACAGGCCGGCGCATGAACGTTGCCCCGCGACAAATGACAAGAGGATAAGGGTCAATGGCGGACGCCGCTGACGGCGAAAATCCATTTAACACCGGTAACTTTCTCCGTAGCAGTTTGGCGCGCGCGGCGAAGCGTGGCGATATCATGCTGGCGCTCGGCGTTGTTGCGATCCTCGTCGTCCTTATCCTACCGTTGCCAACGTGGATGCTGGATTTTGCGCTGGCATTCTCAATAACATTCTCAGTGCTAATCCTTATGACAGCACTGTTTGTTGAACGACCGCTCGACTTCAACGCGTTCCCAACGATTTTGCTGCTGGCCACAATGATCCGGTTATCACTCAACCTGGCATCTACGCGTCTTATTCTTTCTGATGGTCATGAAGGCACGCATGCAGCGGGTCAGGTCATTGAAGCCTTTGGTGGCTTTGTGATGAGTGGTAACTTCATCATCGGCATCATTGTCTTTGCGATCCTTGTGATTGTAAACTTTGTCGTGATCACAAAAGGTTCCGGGCGAATTGCAGAAGTCTCAGCACGTTTCTCACTGGACGCTATGCCTGGTAAACAGATGGCGATCGATGCCGACTTGTCATCGGGCCTGATCGACGAAGAAACTGCCAAGCAACGCCGCAAAGATCTTGAAGAAGAAAGTGCGTTCTTTGGTGCCATGGACGGTGCGGCAAAGTTCGTTCGAGGCGACGCCGTTGCGGGTTTGCTGATCACGTTCATCAACGTTATCGCGGGCATCATCATCGGTGTCGCGCAAAAAGACTTATCGTTTCTCGAAGCTGCTAACGCTTACACACGACTGACCGTTGGCGATGGCCTGGTATCTCAGATACCTGCGCTTATCGTATCGACCGCAGCTGGTATGGTCGTTACCAAGGCGGGTGTCGCAGGCACCGCCGAAGTGGCCATTTTCAAGCAGTTGGGTGGGCAGCCAAAAGCACTCTGGTTAGTGGCGTTCCTTCTCCTCGCATTATCAATCATTCCCGGCATTCCGGCATTCCCATTCCTTACGTTGGCAATAATTTGTGCTGGTGGGGCATACTTTGTAAATTATCGCGACAATGCGGTTGCCGAAGAAGCTGTCCGACAAATTGAAGAAGAAAAAGTGGATCCAAAAAGTATTGCCGAAGAGCCTATTTCAACAGCATTGAAAATCGACCATATCCGCCTTGAGCTTGGCTATGGTCTGCTGACATTGATCAACGCGCCAAAGGATGGTCAGAAACTCACAGATCAAATTAAAGCGCTCCGTCGTCAGCTCGCAACAGAAGTTGGTTTCGTCATGCCATCTGTACGTATTCAGGACAATATGCAGTTGCCCGCCAACACATACGTCATTCGGATCAAAGAAATTGAAGCCGGTCGTGGCGACCTGAGACCGAAAATGCTGTTGGTGATGGATCCTCGCGGCGAAGAAATATCGATCCCCGGCGAAAAAACCACTGAGCCAACATTCGGCCTCCCCGCCATGTGGATTGAAGAGGCCAACCGTGAAGAGGCTCTGTTTCGTGGCTACACAGTGGTCGATCCAGCAACCGTCGTAACCACCAACATCACAGAATTAATAAAAGACAATATGTCGGAACTGCTTTCTTACTCAGAAACACAAAAGCTGCTCGACGAAATCGACAAAGATCATCAGAAACTTGTCGCTGATACCATCCCGGCGATGATTTCGCTTGGTGGCATTCAGCGTATCTTACAGAACTTGTTAGCTGAGCGAATTTCTATCCGTGACCTGCCAACAATTCTCGAAGGCGTCTACGAAGCCTGTGGTAACACACGTAATGTGATGATGATTACCGAGCATGTGCGTGCCCGCCTGGCGCGTCAGATCAGTAATATGAACACCAATGATCAGGGCTTCATTCCACTGGTCACGCTATCGCCAGGCTGGGAGCAATCTTTTGCTGAAAGCCTGGTCGGACAGGGTGATGACCGTCAGCTCTCCATGGCGCCAACACGCTTGCAGGAGTTCATCACACAACTTCGCAGCACGTTTGAGCGCCAAGCCATGATGGGTGAGCAGCCGATTCTGTTAACTAGCCCGACTATCCGTCCGTTTGTGCGCTCCATTGTCGATCGGTTCCGCCCCATGACCGTCGTCATGTCACAGAACGAGATTTATCCAAAAGCGAAGATCAAAACCGTCGGTCAGATATAGGTTAAACATTAGATGCGTCTTAGAACCTTCACCGCTGCAACAATGCCAAAGGCCATGGAGCTTGTGCGCAAGGATATGGGCGATGACGCAGTCATTGTGGCGAGCGAACAGGAACACGAAGACAGCACCTATACCGTACCGGCGGCAATTGAAGATGCACCCGATATCGATGACGAAATTCCGCCCTCTAAAGACGACGTTGTGTCGATCAATCCCCAAACGCGACTCTCGTTCTTACGGCAAGTTTTACTGGCACACGGATTACCGCAGCACGTTTTGGAACTACTTCTTCGCAGTGCCGATACCTTTGTTAACAATGACGCAACAATGGCATTAGCCGCTGCTATTGATGATCGCGTGAACTTTCACCAATCGACTTTAATCAACAATCCACACCAATCATGCTTGTAGAGGCGCCGGGTGCCGGGAAAACCATCACGGCTACCAAGCTCGCAGCCCACGCAAAACTCAACGGACATTCCATATTTATTGCAACAACCAAAGTCAAACGTGCAGGTGGCATTGAGCAACTCCAGGCATTCACGTGCATTTTAGGGTTAGACCTTGTTGCCGTAACCAGTGCAAAAGAACTACAATTATACATTGCCCAAATTCAACAAGCCGACGTGCCCATCTTCGATACGTCAGGTGTAAACCCGTTTGACGACGACGATATGCAGATGATCCACGAGTACGCATTAGCAGTAAATGCCGAGATCTTATTTGTCATGGCCACTGGTGCCGACGCTATGGAGACCGCTGATACTGTACGCGCTTTTTCCGATCTGGAGGCCAAGCGCATGATCATCAGTCGCCTGGACATGACCCGCCGATTGGGTGGTATTCTCGCCGCAGCACTGGTCGGACGTATCGCAATTGCCAACGTCAGCGTAAACCCCAGCGTTGCTGATGGGCTTAGTCAAATTAATCCTGTTTCTCTTGCTCACCTGATTATTCCAGAAGATGTGTCCGACAATCAATCACGAACAAAGGTTGCACAATGAATGAAGATGCGCCCCAAAAGCCGACATCCGCGGCTCGCAACAAAGGTCAGAACATCATTGCCGTTGCGTCAGGAAAAGGCGGTGTTGGCAAAACCTGGTTCTCCATAACACTCGCGCACGCACTGGCAAAAACCGGCAAGCGTGTGCTGCTTTTTGATGGCGATCTTGGATTGGCGAACCTGGACATTCAACTCGGACTGACCGTTAAAAACGATTTGGGGAACGTGCTGGCAGGACGTGTCAGCCTGGCTCAGGCTGTCACCATTTATGAAGAAGGCAACTTTGATGTCATTGCCGGTCGCTCAGGATCCGGTGGTTTGGCCAACCTTGCGGGCAACCGCTTGCAGTCGCTTTTAGATGAGCTGACCTTGATTGCAGCAAACTATGATTATGTTATTCTTGATCTGGGCGCAGGCATTGAGAGCACTGTAAAGCGTCTCGCATATTCAGCTGATAAGATCATTGTCGTCGTTACTGATGAACCAACATCGCTGACAGACGGATACGCCTTCATTAAAATCACACACAATGAGCGACCCGAGGCCAACATCAAAGTTGTCACAAATATGATGAGCTCAACAACCGAAGGTGATCGTACCTACAACACGTTGAACAAAGCATGCGTTGGGTTTCTGAAGTACTCGCCTGAGCATTTGGGCTCAATTCGCCGCGATAAAAAAGTCCGCGCCGCGATCCGTGCACAAACCGCTCTCCTTAATCGCAGCCCAGAAAGTGAAGCTGCTGAGGATGTACAGGATATCGCCCGCTTAATCCGCCGCGATTCAGCTTAGGCTGCATGAGCACCGTCACACCCCCATCACCACCACTTCCCCTGCCAGCGCTGGCGGCACTGCCCCGCACGATCATCGTCGACGCGCCGCCTGCATTGACCGACCTGCCAAGCGGCACCAAACTTGATGTGATCGTTAGTCAAATTCTTGACGCGACCAAGTTGAAACTGAAATCACCAATAGGCGACATCACCGTTAAGCTGAGCGGACCAACGAATGTAAAAGCCGGCGATGCCCTTATCTTACAACTTCTTGGGAGCGGCACATCAACCCGCTCTCTGCTAAGCCAACCAAATGGCCTTCCCCTCACGTACACCAAAAAGGCGACAACTGGCATTCCAGATGCGCTTCAAAGTCGCCACCCCGCATTGGCACAAACGGGGACACCCATCGCGCCTGTTGTCGCGCGGCCTGGTGGTATTATTACGGCAAACCTGTTGCGACCCATAGCTGTTAACGGGGCGCTACAGGTTATCACGCAAGCTCCCGGAGCATCTGGAACACTTAACCCCGGGCAAACCACATCTACACAAACCACAGGAAACCCAGGTGCGACACCAAATGGCACCTCACCTGCTCAGGTAAGCCTGACCCCGAATGTGCCACAAGGTGCAGCGACACCAAGCACGACGGGAATACCAGGACAGGTATTTCCTAATGGCAGCCAACTGATTGTCAAAATTATCAGCGTGACTGCCCCATCGACCCAACCACCAACGTTGACGCCTGCGCCAACGGGCGCACCCGTGTCGTTAGCACCCGGACAAAGCTTAAGCGGTGTCGTTAGTGGCAGACAGGGTATTGGCCAAACGGTTGTGCAAACCCATGCCGGTCCGATCTCATTACCAACAAGTGAGGCCTTGCCGCCCGGCACACAGATCAAGTTTGAAATCGTTTCCTTAACACCACCGCCCCCTGGCGGTGCACTCCATGCCGCACAAGTCAGTGGTGCGGCACCTTTATTCGATGGTGACTGGCGTGCACTGGACGAAGCGTTAACGATGCTTCGTGACGCGGCGCCTGGGGCACATACGCATATCCTGCAAACGGCCCTGCCCCGTGCAGATGGCCAATTGTCGACAAACGTTTTGTTCTTCCTGTCCGTCCTGCGTGGCGGCGACATGAAAAACTGGATGGGCGATGGACCGTCTCGTATTCTGGAACGTCAACGTCCAGAGCTCGCCGCACGGATGCGGACAGACCTCAATCAAATGACCCGGAATTTCGAAGACCCTCTGACTGGTGACTGGCGATTACACGCCGTCCCGTTTTTATTCGGGGGTGAAATTGACCGTCTACAATTGCTGGTCCGGGATCAGGAAGACGAGGATGAGGACAATCCAGGCAATAACGACACACGTTTCGTCATTGACTTAACATTAACTGAACTTGGGCATTTACAAATCGATGGCTTGGTTGGAAATAAGAACAAACGGCTAGACGTTGTGCTCCGGACTGATACACCGTTGCAGCCTCACATGCGTGAAGATATACGGCGGCTCTACACGGATGCCCTGGAACTGACCGGCCTCGAAGGCTCTGTTGGCTTTCAAGCCGCGCCCGGCAACTTCATCGACATTCCAAGATCAGGCCCAACAGTAAACGTCCCTAGTGGCGGTATGGTGATTTAAGATATGGCAACACCCAACACTGAAATCCGCGAGCGTCGTGATTTACTCAAGATCAGCCCGGCACCTCAACCTCGCCACGATGCGATCGTTAACCATCGTGCAGACATGCATGAAATAGCGATCCGCCTCCACTATGTTCCGGACCGGGATATTTTATGTCCCGATAGTTTGGCAACATATCTAGATGCGATGTGGAAAATTAAAGACATCTCGCTTGAAAAAACGGCGCAGACCATTCTTGAAGACATTAATGATCAAGTTATTCCGAGCTGGCTTGAGATCAGGTTGAGCAAACAGGCTGAGCATACCGAACACGACGTCCAGATCGAAGATCGACAACCGCACTAGAAAGATCGTCGATTGCTGGACCGACTGGCACCATAAATTCATTCTGTGCATCCCCCCCTCACGCAGTGCTTCGCGCCCTCCTCTCCCGAGAGAGAGGTAAAGAACAAGATGGGGGCGCGTAAAAGGATTAACGGTTCTTGCGATTGTGTTTGGTCACACCGATTTCATCTAAGTCTGCTTGCTCTGCGCGAGCAATATCAGCATCGACTTTAGCCACCCGTCGTTCCTCTGAGATTTCAAACTTCTTGAATTCAAGGAATACGAGGCGGACTTCTTCGCGGGCCGAAACAACGACCTGTTCTTGTTCCTGTATACGCGCTTGGTAGTCTTCACGGCGCGCAATGGCGGTGGCGGCATATGCCCCATACGTCATACCGCCTTCGGTCGGCATCGTCGCAGCTTGCTCTTGCTCGTGCACAATCTCGTCTTCGAGCCTTTGCAACAAGTCGATCAAGGTTTCTAGTTTCTGAAGTTCAACGGCGAGTGCACGACGTTTTTGATCAACTTCCCAATCGTTGATACGCACCAGCGCTTTAAAGTCTCGCACCATCCAATTTAACTCGCACCATCATTCGATGGCGGCTTAGGCATATCACCGGGCATGCCCAGTATCTCATAGAGGCGATTATAGCCGTCAGCCAATGTGACGGAGTCGCCAATCTTTTGGACGAGAAATTCTTCAAGCATGGGATAGTAATTGATGGCTTCATCTATCGCCGGGTCTGAGCCTTTGCGATACGCACCAAGGCGGATCAGTTCGGCCATGTCTTCGTATGTCGATAATAACTGCCGAGCACGGGTAATAGCGGCATTTTGCGCATCAGTATTACATCCGGGCATGGTTCGGGAAATACTCCGGAGCACGTTGATCGCCGGATAACGATTACGCTCAGCAATTTGGCGATCCAACACAACGTGGCCATCCAAAATACCGCGTACAGCATCTGCTATGGGCTCGTTATGGTCATCACCTTCAACCAACACCGTGAACAGCCCTGTAATATCGCCTTGGTCTTCAAAGCCCGGACCTGCGCGTTCCAAAAGTTTTGGCAATTCTGCAAAGACCGACGGGGTATACCCTTTTGATGCAGGCGGCTCACCCGCCGACAAACTGATCTCACGCTGCGCCATGGCGAACCGTGTGACACTGTCCATCATGCACAGCACGTTACGGCCACGGTCACGGAAGTATTCTGCAATCGCTAATGTCGTATACGCAGCCTGTCGACGCACCAATGGCGGCTCATCAGACGTGGCGACGATCACAACGGTATGCTTCATGCCTTCTTCGCCAAGATAATCTTCGATAAATTCTTTTGCTTCACGACCGCGCTCGCCAATCAGGCCAACAACGCTGATCTCTGCATCCGTGTTCCGCGCCATCATCGACAACAGTGTCGACTTACCAACACCAGAACCTGCAAAGATACCCATCCGCTGTCCCCGGCATGTGGTCAGGAACGTGTTCATAACTCGCACACCCAGATCAATCTTCTCACCAACGCGGCGACGTTTATGAGCGGACGGCGGGGATGCATGAATTTTGTAAGGCGCAACACCAGCTGTGATGGCACCTTTGTCATCGACGGGATTACCGAACGCATCGATAACCCGACCTAGCCATGATTCGTCTGGATAAACCGAAGGTTCCGTCGAGGCGAGTTCGGCTTGGCACCCAAGGCCAATACCTTCCAGCGCCCCAAACGGCATCGCAAGTGCACGTCCGCCTCGAAAGCCAATCACTTCGCAAATCACATGATCGCCCTTGCGACCATCGACGCGTACATGATCACCAATCGACAATGTCCCTTGAAGGCCACCGATTTCAACCATCAGACCAATGATGTCCGCAACCCGTCCGAACACTTGATGGTCCGGAAGGCGCGCCACTTCATTGGCAATGTTATTCGAAAATACGCGCAAAAAATTAAGTCCCGTCTCATCCCATTCGCACTAAAGCTAACACAAAAACCTGACAATAGAATGCACCAACACACCTAATGTTTGGTAAAGGGCGTATCCATATAATATGTATGCATTATATGTCCTCTATAGGTTTAGATACTCATACTCCGTAAAGATGCGACTATCATTACATCCATCGATTTTTTAATTGGCCAATAATTCATATAATTAATAGTGGTCGTAAAATTTGCTGATTTTTTATAATAAAAAAGGGGCTGTACCAGATAACGCATAAAAGGTGTTATCATGGGCACTATGAGAAAGAGTCGTTTAAGCCAACATAAACAG
>ENA-OWPI01000635-OWPI01000635.1-marine-metagenome-genome-assembly--contig:-NODE-635-length-46960-cov-7.579080_pt1 | contig 46960 bp, 29 predicted proteins | sample MGYA00238138_ERZ651775 | MGnify/ENA primary metagenome ERZ651775 (study PRJEB26906, sample SAMN06265043) | marine metagenome | isolation source: Helgoland LTER site | place: Germany:Helgoland, sampling...
TTCATGAAACTGATCTTTGCAAGCCATAATGAAAATAAGGTATCTGAAATTCAAAATCTTTTAGGTGAAAGATTTAATTTGCTATCCTTAAAGGAGCTTTCTTATTATGATGATATCCCAGAAACATCAGAAACTTTGGAAGGAAATTCAATAATCAAAGCCGATACTGTTTTTGAGCAATTTAATATGCCTTGTTTTGCTGATGACACTGGGCTGGAAGTAGATGCATTAGGTGGAGAACCGGGTGTCTATTCTGCACGATATGGTGGTGAAGATAAAAATGCAGACAAAAACATGGATCTATTACTCAAAAAGCTACATGGCAATTCAAATCGAAGCGCAAGATTTAGAACGGTGATCACCTACCGAATTCAAAATGAAACCCATCAATTTGAAGGTGTAATAGATGGAAATATTATTAGTGAAAAAATAGGGACTTATGGTTTTGGATATGACCCGATATTTATTCCAAAAGGATCTCAAAAGACTTTTGCTCAGATGTCTACAGAAGAAAAGAATCAATTCAGTCACAGATCGAGGGCATTTGAAAAATTGAGAATATTTTTAGGAAAGAATTAAATATCTAAATACATTTTTTTACATTAAATTTAACGGGAAATAGAACTTATAATGTTTGAGAATAAAAAAGTATTGATTCTTGAGGGAGGGGGATTTAAAACTTCTTTTTCGGCAGGTGTAATGGATGCTTTTCAAATGCAGTCTCACAATCCTTTTGATTCATATGTTGGAGTTTCTGGTGGCTGTATCGCATTATCTTATTTTTTAAGTAAAAAATATGGGTTTTTCTATCAGTGCATGCGTACGCTTTGTCAAGATGATCGATTTGTGAAATACACAAAGGCATTTTCTGAGGGGCTCATGAATCTTGACTTCTTTTATGATATTGCTTATAAAGAATTCCCTTTTGATTTTGATCAAGCACTTAAGGAGCTTGAGGGGAAAGATTATTATATTGTTCTTACCAATAGTAGTGATGGTTCAACAGAATACCATAAGCCGACCAGAGAAAATTGGGTTGATTTAACCATTGCAGCAAGTACGGTCCCCATGTTAACAAAGGGCAAGCATTTGGTGGGAGATGTTCATTATTCCGATGGAGGAATTTCTGACCCAATTCCTATTAAATGGGCTGTTGATAACGGAGCAACTGATATTGTGTTGCTACGAACCACACATCATAATTTTAAACCCAGTATGCTTAGACCTGAATATTTCGCATCAAAATTTATCAGAGCAAATGATAAGATCAAAGCAGATGTTGAGAATTTTCAAATTAAAATAAAGGAATCGATAGACTATATTGACACGCTTCCTTCAAACATTAAGATCGATCAAATTGCTCCTGATTTCGTTTTAAATTCGAATATATTTACAAATTCAGTAAAAAACATTGAATTGGATTACAGGACTGGACTTGAATCAGGATTGAACTACATTCATTCACTTCAAAGTGAAAAAAGACGTTCTAAAACTCCCCAATAGAAATTGAAACGGAGTCTACGTCGCCATTAATCGGGGGTGTAAGCTTGTGAATGACTACCTTATATTTCGCGTTAAATTCTTTGCTTTTAAGTCGTTCCATAATACGGTGACCTACAGATTCAATAAGTTTTGATCGAATAGACATTTCCTCTTTTACGACTTTATTTACCCAAACATAGTCAATGGTGTGCTCTAGGTTATCCTCAAGAGCTCCCTTTGTGAAATCTGTTTCAATAAATACATCAACAATATAGTGTCCACCGATTTTTTCTTCCTCGTCAAGACAACCGTGAAAGGCATAAACCTTTATTCCTTCGACTGAAATATTATGCTTCATGTTGTGATTTGGCTACGTGTTGAAGTCCCTTTTCAATTCTTGCTAAAACTTCTTCTTTTCCTAAAAAAGATGATATGTCAAACATACCAGGGCCAGAACCTACACCCGTTACGAGTATACGAAAAGGCAACAAGACCGCTCCAAAACCAAGCTCGTTTGAGTTTAAGAAATCTTTAAATGAAGACTCAAGTGTATCGGCATCAAACGAATTGATGTCCAATAGAACACCCCTCCAGTCTTCCATGATTTCAGTGGTGTTAGATTTCCATTTTTTTGAAATCATTTTTTCATCATAGCTTTTAGGCGATTCAAAAAGATAGCTTCCGTCTTTTAAAATATCTAATGGAAAGGTTGCTCTTTCTTTCATTAGTGCGCAAATGGTTTGAAGATTTTCTTCTGAAACCTTCGAATCTGTTGAATTAGAAATAAGTTTAGCTAAAGCAGCGTCGTCTTTATTTCTTATATATTGTTGTTGGAACCATTTTGTTTTTTCTGGGTCAAATTTAGCACCAGCTTTAGAGACTCTATCAAGTGTAAAAGCTTCAACAAATTCTTCAAGAGAAAAGATTTCTTGAGCTGTTCCTGGATTCCATCCTAGAAAAGCCAACATATTTATAAACGCATCAGGAAAATATCCTTTTTCACGATATCCAGAATACAATTCACCCTCCGCAGTTATCCAGTCAATCGGAAAAACAGGAAAACCCAAGCGATCACCATCTCTTTTAGACAGCTTGCCATTCCCGTCAGGCTTAAGTAGCAGTGGAAGATGTGCAAATTCAGGTCTTGGCCATCCAAATGCATCATAAAGAAGTACATGGAGTGGGGCAGAGGGTAACCATTCCTCGCCTCGAATGACATGACTGATTTTCATGGCATGGTCATCGACAATATTTGCCAAATGGTAGGTTGGCATTCCGTCACTTTTAAAAAGAACCTTGTCATCTAAATTGTTTGTGTTTACTACTACCCATCCTCTTATGTTATCTTCAAATCGAACCTCTTCGTTTCTGGGCATTTTCATTCTAATGACATATGGAGCTCCTTCCTCTAGCAGTCGGTCAACCTCTGATTTTGGGAGTGTAAGCGAATTCCTCAGATTCATTCTACTAACTCCGTTATATTGCCAATTAGGCATCCCCATTTTTTTCGCCTCTGATCTCATTCGGTCGAGTTCTTCAGAGGTGTCGAATGCATAATACGCATGGTCATTTTCAATGAGTTTTTCAGCGAAAATTCGATAGCTTGATTTTCTTTCTGATTGAATGTATGGTCCGTATTTTCCGCCGATGCCAGGTCCTTCATCTGGGCTAATTCCACACCACTTTAGGGACTCAAGAATGTAATCCTGAGCACCTTGAACAAATCTTGTTTGATCTGTATCTTCAATACGAATAATAAATGTTCCTTTATGTTTTTTAGCAAAAAGATAATTATATAAGGCTGTTCTTACCCCTCCCATATGTAATGGTCCCGTGGGTGATGGAGCAAAGCGAACACGAACTTCGTTTAATGACATAATTTGAATTTGGAGGCAAAGATAGTTAAATCCTATATTTTACTTAAGGATAACAATATAAAGTATCGTAATATGGGCTGTATCCTGCCCAAACACCCAATGCGCCATCGCTCATATTGCTGGGAGCATTAATTGGAGTAGAAAAAGGATTGCCTGAATTTGCAATTTGATTTAGCTTGGCATCGTAATATGTAAATACGTATTCATCCATTTTTGAAAACTTTACAACCACAGTATCACCCAATCGATAATATCTTTTATACTCCTTTAAGTGAGTGGAATCTTTACGGTTCATGGGGTTTTCGTAAAAGAACTCAAATGAGATGCCATCAAAATACTGGTCATCAAAGTATCCCCCTCGTCCTCTTTTAAAGATGTCATCCTTTGGCAACCCATTTGATTTTAGATTGGTTCTTTTGACTTCCCATTTATAGCCGTCGAATTGGTTGGGCGTATCTGATAATATGGCCCATGAATACCCATATTCAATAGTTTCAGGTTCTAATTTCCAATAGATTGAATCCAATGGGGTAGGAGGTACAATTTTCGTTGTACCCAAGTAATTTTTATTGTCATGGAGAATATGCAATGTATATTCTTTATCAACTTCTCCTGTCATGAATGTATTTGAGTAAACCATTATTGGAATCTGTAAAATCTCACTGTGTTTTTTTAGACGTAACATTTCAGCCAGTTTGTATTGAGATTGGAGCGGGAGATCAGCCACATTGTAGAGTTCAAGATCGAATGTGTCATTTTCACAAATAATTTTTACCTCAGCATCATAGACGAAACCAGTTAGATATGACGATAAGTCTGTAGCAGAATAAATGTCTGCTGAAGTACTTAAAAGCACCAAGGGATGTTGATTGGTCTCAATAGTGCCGTCAACTACAAGTTCTGACACATAACCAGGGATATCAATTTCTACTTCTTTAGAGCAAGAGCAAAGCGCAATCAAAAAAACCAATACAGTAGGCAATAAAAACTTCATAAATATTTAATGAAAGATAATCATTCTTTTAAGGAGGTTAAATAATTTCAATATTGCTTTTTCTTTTCAGTTTTGTGCTGATATCGATGTCAATTCTTCCGAGCTGAATGCCTGCCCATCCCACTTGATTGACCAAAACGAGTTCACCGATGAGGTTTTTTTCTATGATCGGTTTTTCAAGAAAAGTATGTGTGTGTCCACCAATAATAACATGTATGTTTTTAGTTTTACTGGCTAATACAAGGTCCGAAACTCTTTCTCTGCTATCATAAGAAAAGCCAAGATGGGATAAACAAATGATTAAATCACATCCTTTTTCTTTTAAGGTCTCAGCAGTTCGGTTTGCAACCTTTAAGGGGTTTTGGTAAACGGTGTCACCATAATTGCCTTTCGAAACCAATCCATCCAATTCAACACCTATTCCAAATACGCCAATTTTAATTCCACCTTTATTAAACACTTGGTAAGGCTTTGTCTCATTTTTTAATATGGTATTCGAGAAGTCATAATTGGAACATAGAAATGGGAAATTGGCATGTTTTTTTGCAATTTTAAATCCATCAAGCCCAATATCAAAATCATGATTACCCATGGTGCTGGCATCATACCCCATTTTGCTCATAAGTTTCATTTCAAGATTGCCATTGAACGTATTAAAATATGGAGTGCCTTGGAATATGTCTCCTGCATCTAGTAGAATTACAATATCTTCTTCACTTCGAATTTTTTCAATGATTTCAAATCTTTTTGCCACTCCACCCATGCCTGGATATTTTGAGTGGTTTTCAGGGAAAGGGTCAATATTTGAGTGGGTATCATTGGTGTGTAGAATTGTGATTTTTTTTGCTTTTCTATTGTGAGCTTGGGCCATGATTTTAGGAGCTAAAAGTATACCCCCTGAGCTCAATATGAATTGTTGGAAAAAAGATCTTCTTTTCATTTAATCCGACTATTTTCATCATTAATTAATTGACCTTGTATTTTCGCCTCCTCAATCACGACATCCCTGATCAATTTGTTTGTTTCAACAGTTTCGATACTTTTTTGAAAAAAATCCATATGATCTCCTCCATTGTACAGATAATCAGATGTGATTACCCAAAAATCTTCGGTCTCTGTTTTGTCAAAACCATTAAATTGAATGACCCCATTTGTTATGGTGATATTAGAAATAGGCTCACCACCCGTTTCTAAAAGGTATAATTCAATGGATTCTAATTCCTTGATGGGAAGCCTAGCCCATATAATTGTATTATCAAATGGCATTAATTTGTACAAGTCTCCCAAATAAACGGGACCAATACCAATACTCGATCTAATTCCCCCAGTATTTAGCAGACAAAATACAGGTTTAGACATTTTCACATTCTTTGTTTGATTCGTGAAAACGACATCTGCCATCCAATTCATAAGATTAGATGATGGCCTGTTTACAACAAAATTTGCGTTAGAAGAGGCGACTTCGATATTCATTTTTTCATCCAATTCCTTTCGATAAGGCTGTATCAGATCATTCATAATATCAGACTCTTTAGTCGACTTTTCCACCTTAATTTGAGGTGCTGTTTTTATGTATAAATAACGAGTGCAAGCCGAAAGGCCTGCACCGATTATGAATAATGATATAAATAATTTGATTTTACTCAATGATTACCTTCTTTTCAAGAGTGCCTTTATCCGTTATGACCCTTAAAATATATGTGCCAGAGGAAAGCGCAGAGCTGTTAATCTTTACGACGGGAGAATCCAAATTGGATTGGTTAACCAATATTTGACCAGATGAATTGATCAATCTGTATGATTTAATATTTAATCCATTGATTTGAGCATAGATTTCATTTTTTGCAGGGATTGGAAAAACAGAAAAATTACTTTCCATTTGTTCTGTAAGACCGATGTTACCACACAAATCAGTATCGTATGTCATCTGATAAAAATCAATGAAGCAGGCAAAGTCTATTGAATCAATAAATGGGTTTCTATTTCCTTGCAGGTTGTAGATGTATTCATGTCTGGCAATTTCGTAATTGTCGGGCACATCATTAAAATGCCAATTCCTTAATGTTTCTTGACTTTGATTGCTTGGAATCCCCCAATTTAATCCACCTATTCCATTATAACATGTTGACATGTACATAATAGCTCTCGCAGCGTTTCCCTTGTGGGATGCACGAGGTTCATAAACAAGCTGTCCTTCATCATTATACCCAACACTTCCTTCTAGATAGTTGAAAACTGTGTTTCCTGTTATGTCAGCTAAGGGCAGATTACTTCTAGGAGAGTTTGCGTTAGGTAAATTGGCTGGGTACAAATTGTGTTGATCGGAATATTCTTCCTCCTCAGGATTATTACAAGGAAATGTTGGCATCCAAGAATGTGCGTATGTATGTTCCCTTGAGAAGTCGTTATCGGACCAATCAAATGGGTCATTAAAAACTTTGTTTTCTCCTGAATAGCAGCACGTAACATATGACTGACCGTTTATCGTGTCCTTCACCTCAAACTGACTCATCAATGTTGTTTTGTATAAGAAATAGGTGATGTAATTGTGTGGATTGATTAATGCAGTCAACTCAGAGACTAAATCTGCGTTTGACGTTGATATTCCACTATAATAACTCCCTACCTGTGAGCCCAAAGATGTAATCTGACCTTCTGCAGGATTGTCTTGTAAATAATTCTCAAAGCCATTAGACCCGTTAAAAGCAAATACCTTGAAATAGTAATTTTGATTCGCAATGATTCCTCTTGGGGTAAAGCTCGTTCCGCTACCAACATAGGCAACCTTAGCGTCAGCAATATAATCTCCTCTTCTATAAGTAGTCGCATCGGAAGGTGATTCTGTGATAGGTGATCCATTTTTCCACAATACAATATATTTCTCCGCATTTGTTCCATCTAAGTATTCGCCAGAAAGGGTGTAAGGCTTAACATTAGGGAAACTTAACGAGCTTGGATTAGAGCTTGGTTCTGTCGCGACGTTATCTGTTCCGACAGCATCTATGTTTATAGTGTAGGGGTTTTCGTCGTCATCGTCATTACCTATAGTTAGTATGGCAGAAACTGATCCTGTCGTCGAGGCAGCAAAATCCAAATTAAAATTTTGAGAGGATAACGGACCAATTGTTGTTGGAGCTAAATTTGTAGAAAAGTCTCCAGCATTTGCGCCCGAAAATGAAACACTTGAGATGGTTAACGTTTGTGAACCCGTATTTTCAACAGTAAGCGATGTAGAAGGAGAGTTTCCTATCATAAAAGTTTCATTATTCAGAACATCCATTCCTCCGATTTTAACATTGATTTCTCTTGCAGGAGCAACATATGGGAATATGTCATTCAAATCTCTTGGTATAAGCTGATAGTTTGCATTAAATTGACCCAATAAAGCAACAATGGAGACCGGACCCGAAGGAACCGCTGTTCCATCTATATCAGTAGACCCATTAATACGTACATCAAGTGTATTTGCTCCGTCTGTAATTTGAACAGTGCTACTACCACTGGCAAAAGCACCACTTTGTACAAATGTAACATTGTCAATTCGAACCAATTGCGCCTCCAAAGCTTCTGTTGCGCTTGTTATTGGAATGATAAGAGGTTGTGGTAATGATCCTTGTCCAAAACTTGTAAAGCCAGTTGTCGGCGAAAGTTCTAATAAACCACTAAATTCGAATAACACACCTGTTGCAGAAATCGAATCCCCCCTTTGAACACTTGAAAGATTACTTCCATAGGCAGGCAATGCCGCAGTTCCATCCTGAATATATCTAATGTTGCCGAGCTCAGATCCATTAGTAGCAACTCCTGTGATTGTAACTGTTTGGCCTATCGCCTCGTTTCTTGCATCAGCAATGGTCTGACTGACCAATGTATTAGATAAAAGAATGATACTTAATGTTGTAAATAGTTTATTCATAATTGTTAAAATTGAAATCCTAGTGAAAAATTAAATCGAATACCTTGACCTACGAAAACGGTAGCTGAATTTGCGTCAAAGTCAGAGGAACCATCTAAATGGTAATTGTTTCTTGCGTCAGATATGTACAGTGTGTTTAGTGCATTAAAAATGTTGGCCTTGAATCTCAGTTGACTATTTTCAAATCGAATCGTGTAGCCAGCGTGGATACTTAATAACCCGTATGATGGTATACGCCAAGAGTCTTTTCCACTTGTTTCGCCGGAAAGTGAATTTGGATTAAAATCACTGAAATATCGGTCAAAGAAGGTGTATTTGAGTTTTAAATAGCCATTTTTTGCAAATGCATATCTCAAACTAGCGGCATAGGTAGATTGTGCCGCATCACCAACATGAACACCTCTTGCATCAAAAGAAATGGTATCTGAATAGATGACAATGTCTTCTTTCGAGGCCCATCTCCAATCCCCGATACTTACCATGCCTTCAAAGCTTAGTTTTTTATGTAGGATCATTGCAAAATCAGTTTCAATACCGATGTGCATGGCATCCATCCCAGGTACATTCACTCGAATAAATTCTGAAGGATCTAATGGGTCGGGAACAGATAATCCATAGGGTAGGGGTCTGTTTTCCCATCGGGTAACGTAACCATTTGAGTTTAAGCTAAAGCGTTTTGATCGAAATCCATAACCCATTTCTACTGCAAGAATTTTTTCATTCACCAGATTATCAAAAAATGTATTCGTGTTGTTGTCCACTACATTACTGTACTGCGGCGTTCTATTCAGATAACCAAGGTTTAGAAAAACATTTGAAGTTTCCGTCATATTGAAGTTGGCACCCGTTTTAAAGGTGACTCCATTTCTCGAAATCCAGTCTGTTTGATGATCACGTAATCCTTGAGAATAACGATGATAATTATTTCCATTGTAAGTTACCGTGTCTGAGTAACCAATTTCTATTATGGTATCTGACAAAACAAGTTGTTTTCCCCTGAAATAATCTACACCCTTATAGAAATTCACAACAGTTGATACATTAACAAAAGCGGTCCATTTGTCTTTTGAATATTCGGCTTGACCAAAAGCTCCGGCCCATTGCACAAGTCCATCTCTGTGGTTTTGATAAGGTCGGTCTTCTCTTGCTATTTTGTCTCCCACAACTTTCATTCTAGTTGATGCGTTAAGATCCGATTCATTGATAAAATAATCGCCTCCAAGAAGGTCAATAACTTCAGTGTAATGCTCCCCTTTGTAATATCTGTAATCCAAACCACCTGCAATATTCCAATAGTCGTTCGGTTTATAGTCAAATTGAGACAAACCTCCTACCCAGAAATGATTGTTCACAGAAGCCGAAAGAATTTGTGAAGATTTTAATGCAGTTGGGTGATGCGCGTCATCTGCAGTAGAATAGACCTGTCCAAATAGCGTTTTGTATTGGTTATTGTAAACGATTGTATCCCAGTTCACCAATCCATTCTCATCTCTAATAATGGTTGATGCCGAATTAAAATAACGCTGTCCTCCTCCACGACCTATTGAAGTGTAGGCAATGTTCGACCAAGATAATTTATCATTGATTTTCCAAAAGTCTTTGAGTGTGATTTGAGGCTTGTGGTAATAATTGCGTCTTTCATTGAAGGTTTCACCATTCCTGTAACCCCAATGTTGGTTGAATTGAATTCCATTGTCACGTTCTGAATCAATAGCTGAGTCTGCAATACCTACACTTCTTGCGTAATCAGAGTCCCAATATTCAATCGGTTGCGAATAAGAGCGTTGACCATGTTGTTGGGGGGCACCGAAACCACTTAAAGAAACAATATGATTCTTGATTTTTTTCTGAATCTTAAGGTAATAAAAAGCACCTTGTGTGTTAGCGCCATCGACCCAACCTTCTCCTTGCTTATATGAACCTGAGAATAGAACTCCCCAACCATTTTTTAGAGTCCCTGACTTGTAGGCAAGGGAAGTTCTTAAAAAATTACCTGTTCCATATTCTTGAGAGACGCGAATCATACGTTTACCTCCAGTTGCTTGAGTCAAGATATTCATCGTTCCTCCTACGGAAGGCATGGCCAATTTTGTAGCACCCAATCCCCGTTGTACCTGAATTTGTCCTGTTATGGCATCCAGTCCAAACCAATTCGACCAATAGACTGCACCATTTTCCATATCATTGACAGGTACTCCATCGATCATGACACCTACATTTCTTTGGTCAAATCCACGTATGGTAATTCGGGCATCTCCATCTCCTCCACCTTGCTGTGTCGCATGAACACCAGGTGTAGAATTTAAAATCATAGGTAAATCCTGAGAACCCAATTCTTCCGCAATCTGTTTTGTCGATATCCTTGTAACTGCTACTGGTGTTTTACGGTCAATGGCGAGGTTTCCTATTACTTGAACTTCGTCTAGCTCTTGGCTCCCGCCTAAATTGAAATCAAAGGTGTTGCTTCCTGGTTTTATTTCAATATTTATAAGTAAAGTGTCAAAAGAAAGAATGGTAACAAAACCTGAATAGATACCGACATTAACCTGCCCTATCGAGTAAATACCATTAGAATTAGATAAAGCCCTATATATTTTACCATCAGAGGTATTGGATTGAATGGTGACTTTTGCACCGACCACCTCCTGCCCAGTGTATTTATCATTTATTTTCCCTGTAAGCGATGCGTTTTGGGCGAATAATATTGCAGAAGGTAATAATAAAAGTAAGGGAAGTAAATACTTCATGAATCTATTTTTAGGTAAATATTGTCCGGTTTATCTTACAATAATTTTCCTAATAGATACACTGCCATTTTGGGCTGTTAATCTCATAAAATAAACCCCTTTGGACTCATCTAAATAAATTGATTTTGAGTTTTGGTTATTGGATTTAGAATATATTTTTTTACCTAATGCATTTCTTATTTCTATTGCTGCGATCTCTCCAATGTTCAATAGATTGATTTTTCCATTTGAAGGATTTGGGTAAATTTCAATTTGTTTACTCACTTCGTCAATTCCAGCAGGATTACATTCGCAATCGTGTGATCCCAAAGAAGACCAGTTTCCATCAAGAAGCGGGTTTCCGTTTGTGCTAAACAAAGTATCACCATTCTCATCAAGTCTGACAACAACAGCAGGAATAGAATCATACTCCAATAAAGGGTCAAAGAATGAAATTACTGGGTTTGTTTCTCCTTGTTGTATAGTTGGTTTACGAATCATGGAATGATCTTTCGTTACCTCAAGGCCTCCACCAGTATATGGAAAGTCAGTGGTCCAAGCGACACCTGGGTCTTCCCCGATCTTACCAAACACATCTATTAATTGAGCATTGGCTATGTCATTCACAGTCCCTTTAGCGAGAACTAATGCATCATTTCCATTGAAATACCATGCGTTTGACGTATTGTATTCAGGGCAATAAAAAGCATCGGCTTTTACTTGTAAAGAGTCCCAAATAGGTGCTTCTTGTCCTGTTCCATTTGGATCTAGTTTTTCCAAAACACCCACATGAACGTCGTGTGCCCCAATACTACCAGTTAACTGTACTGCATTTCCAGAACTTGCGCTTGTAGAACCATTTGAATATCTAATAATCATGTATTCACTCAAATCAATCGCATTTGATGTTGGATTATATATTTCAAGTGCTTTATTGTTAGACCACCCTTCCACATACTCTGATATAAAAAGATCATTACAATCTTGGGCAAAATGGGTAAAGGAAAACAATAAAGAAGATAGAAGTAGAATTTTTTTCATAGTGTTTATTTTAACTTGTTTAGTAAGTCGTTTATGAGATGTAAAAATACATAAAATAAATTCATAGCCCGCGTTCAAAAGTTATGTTTTTGTCAATTGAAATTTATGAGTCCATTAACAATGTCACAGAATTAATTGATTTACAGATTTAACTTCGTTATTTTAACGAAAATTATTTTTTATGACAAAGTATATTTATGTGTTGATTTCCATTTTTTTCGCTTCAATTTCTTTTTCTCAAGAAATTACAATAGGAAAGATTTGGAAAAACTATGAATTTTATCCTCAGTATGCCCAGGGGTTTAATTCTATGTCTGATGGCATTTCTTATACGGTTCGGGATGAGAATTATAATATATTAAAACTCAACATTCAAGACCTCACAAATGTTGGTGACGAGGTCGAACCTGAAATTATATTTTCTGCCTCCGATTTCACCTACAGTGATTATGAATTCAATTCAGATGAGTCCAAGATATTATTTTTAACAAATAAAATGTCAATATACAGGTATAGCTACACCGCCGTATACTATTTATATGATCGGGAAACAAAAAAGCTTGAGCCTTTAGATGATTTACATCAACCTCAGACGCTTGCGGAATACTCTCCAGACGGTAATTTTGTTTCTTATATCCATAAAAACAATATTTATGTCAAGGAATTGTCCAACGGTAAGGTTCGACAGCTAACTCATGATGGAAAGAAAAATAAAGTAATCAATGGTACTTCTGATTGGGTTTATGAGGAGGAGTTTGCCATTACCAAGGCATATGATTGGTCTCCAGATAGCAGGTACATTGGTTTTTTAAAATTTAATGAGAATAATGTAAAACAGTTTAGAATGACTTTTTATGATGATTTATATCCGGATTCATATAAGTTCAAATATCCGAAGGCAGGAGAGGATAACAGCGTTGTAAGTATTCATTTAATTGATCTAAAAAAGAAATGTAAAATTAAGACAGTGGACATCGGTGAATATGAATATGTCCCTAGAATAGAGTGGTCTGAAAAGTCGAATAAGTTGATCCTGCAGTCTATGAACAGACATCAGAATAGCTTAAAGTATCATTTGGTTGATTGTACGGAAGATAAGGTGAAATCAAAAATTATTTTTGAAGAAAAATCAGAAACATATATTGATGTTGATGACAATCTTATTTTTTTAAATGATGGAGAATCTCTTCTTAGAACAAGTGAAATAAATGGATTCAAGCATATTTATAAACTTGATTTCTCGGGAGAGCATAAACAAGTAACAAATGGAGAATGGGATGTGATTGATTTTCTTGGTTTGGATCATGAAAAAAATACCATTTATTATTCTTCTTGTGAGCCTCATTCTACTCAAAAATCGATTTATTGCATAAATGTGGATGGATCAAATAAAAAAGAAATATCTCAGGAATCAGGTTATAATGATGCAGGCTTTTTGAAGGGTATGAAATATTATATTCACACCTATTCTAATGCCAATACTCCTCCTACTATTTCTCTCAGGAGCAGTGATGGATCACTTGTTACTGTTTTACAAGACAATAGTCGCTTGAAAAATAAATTAAAGGAGTATCCCAAAATGAATCAAAAGATGATTTCCTCTATTGATTTGGGATATATTCAATTGAATACGAGTATGATTTTACCACAAGATTTTGATTCAACAAAAAAATATCCGGTTTATTTTAATGTGTATGGAGGTCCTGGGCATAATGAGGTTTTGGATTCTTATGATGCTGGAGACTATATGTATCATCAACTGTTGGCGCAGGAGGGGTATATCGTATTCACGATAGATCCTAGAGGAACAATGTATAGGGGTGCAGAATTTAAAAAATCTACTTATTTAGAGCTGGGAAAGTTAGAGATTGAGGATATTATTAATGCGGCCATTAAATTAAGGGAATATTCATGGGTGGATTCAGATCGTATCGGTATAATGGGATGGAGTTATGGCGGCTTCATGGCATCCCTTGCAATTACAAAAGGAGCGGATGTGTTTAAAACTGCAATTGCGGTTGCTCCTGTAACCAATTGGAGGTACTACGACAATATTTATACAGAACGTTTTATGAGAACGCCTCAGGAGAACACTTCTGGATATGACGAGAACAGTCCAATTAACCACGTGGATAAAATGAAAGGGAAGTATCTCTTGATTCATGGATCGGCCGATGATAATGTGCACTATCAAAACACCATGGAGATGATTAATGCAATGGTAGAAGCGGACAAACAGTTTGATTTATTCATATATCCCAATAAAAATCATGGAATTTACGGGGGGAATACTAGAAATCATTTATTCAACATGATGTTGAATTACATAAAGGAAAACTTGTAGAAACGAAACCTTTTGGTAAAAAGTATGTATAAGTATTATTGATTTTAGAAAATACAAGTTGTATTTCGTAATTTTAACAAATTCAATTCAACGTAAATTTATATTCAAGAATGGGCGAGAAAGCAAAGATTATTTTAGAAGGAAAAGAACATGAATTACCTGTTGTAACAGGGTCAGAAAAGGAAAATGCTGTTGATATCTCAAAATTGAGAGCTTCAACGGGATACATTACCATTGATCCGGGTTACAAAAATACCGGTGCAACAACGAGTGCCATTACATTTTTGGATGGAGAGAAAGGAATCCTGAGGTATAGAGGCTATCCGATAGAGCAATTGGCTGAAAAAGCTTCTTTTACTGAAGTAGCATATCTTTTAATTTACGGAGAATTACCAAATAGTATTGAATTCCAGCTTTTTGAAAGGAGTATCAAACGACATACATTGGTTCATGAAGACATGAAAAGGTTTTTTGAAGCGTACCCGGCAAAAGCTCACCCAATGGGAGTGCTTTCATCAATGGTTTCTTCATTGGCAACATTTTATCCGGAATCACAAAATCCAAATCGTAATTCTGAAGCTATAAATCTTACGATACAAAGGTTAATTGCGAAATTACCGACACTTGCAGCATGGTCTTTTAAAAACTCGATGCGTCATCCGTTTATGTATCCGAGGAATGAATTTAATTATTGTGAGAACTTTCTTCACATGATGTTTGCGATGCCTACCGAAGATTATAATGTTGATCCGGTAATCGTAAATGCACTAAATAAATTATTGATCTTACATGCAGACCATGAACAAAATTGTTCAACATCAACCGTTCGAATTGTAGGTTCTTCTCAAGCAAATCTTTATTCGTCGATTTCTGCAGGTATATGTGCCCTATGGGGTCCATTGCATGGAGGAGCCAATCAAAAAGTGATTGAAATGTTATTGAAAATTCACATTGATGGTGGAAATGTGGATAAATGGGTGCAAAAAGCCAAAGACAAAAATGACCCGTTTAGATTAATGGGCTTTGGCCATAGAGTGTATAAAAACTTTGACCCAAGAGCTAAAATCATAAAAAAATCATGTGATGAGGTTTTAGAAAAACTGGGGGTAAATGACCCACTACTTGACATTGCTAAAAAGCTTGAAAAAGTAGCGCTTGAAGATGATTACTTTAAGGAAAGAAACCTGTACCCTAATGTAGATTTCTATTCAGGGATTATATATAAAGCCTTACGTATTCCTACAGAAATGTTTACTGTTATGTTTGCTATTGGAAGACTTCCTGGTTGGATTGCTCAATGGAAAGAAATGACCGAGAATGGTGAACCAATCGGGCGACCAAGACAAATTTATACTGGTTACGAGAGTCGTGATTATGTTGAGGTTTCGAAAAGATAACAGTTAAGAAATAGTATCTTTTCTTTTTCCCTCAAATAATTCGTAGGAGCGAAAGCTGCAATCTAGATTCCCGTTATATACTTTCACCTTTTTTGAGTGTTTCAAACCTATTGATTTGAAGCCCTCTTCACTCGAGGAAATGATGCAGGCAGTACCCTCTTTTATTTCATGCTTGAGCCAAGTGCCAATTTCTGAGTATAATTCCTCATCCAATTCAAGTCTTTGACCATATGGCGGGTTCGAAATAATAAATAAGGGTTCATCTATTTTCTCAACTTCATTAAAAGGTTTTCCGGATATTTCTATAAATCTCCCAAAACTAAACTCTCTCAGATTTCGTCTTGATTTTAAAACCATCTCATCAGAAATATCTGAACCAATAAATCTACAGGGTAATTCTCTTACAATTCGAGTAGCGTTATCATAAATTTCATCCCATAATTTTTGATCGTAATTTTTAAAGTTTTTAAAAGCATAATGTTGCCTTTCAATATTAGAAGGGATACCTGAAGCTAGTAAGGCACCTTCTATCAATAGTGTACCTGATCCACAAAAGGGATCTAACAATGTAGTTTTTCTATCCCATCCTGACATTCTAATTAAAGAGGCGGCAACAACTTCATTGATTGGTGCTTCTCCCGAGGCATTGCGATAACCTCTTTGGAAAAGAGGATTTCCGCTGGTATTAACAGAGATGGTGACTTCAGTATTACTGATATATAAATCGATGAGTACCTGAGGGCGTTTAATCTCTATATCCGGTCTATCCCCAGTGAGATCTCTAAAGTGATCAACAATAGCATCTTTTACCAATAAATAAGGATAATGAGTGTTGGTAAATAAATCGGAATAAATAGCTCCTTTTACGGCAAAGGTTTTTTTTACATCGAAATATTCAGACCATTTGATTTTCGATGCACGATTATATAAGTCATTTTCAGATTTAATTCTGAAGCTGGTAATTTCAACCAAAATAGCAATACTGCATCTCGAATGGAGGTTTAGAAAATAAACATCTTTCCATTTACCCTTGATTTGAACAGCTCTATTGAGTATCTCTACCTCTTTGTATCCATATTCTACAAGTTCTTCTTTTAACGTTTCTTCAAATCCAAAAAAACATTTTAAGGTAATGGTTAATTCTTTGTCAAAACCATTCTTGTTCCCATTCATTTTATCTAATTTTGGTAAAATTCTATTACAAAAGAAAGCAATTGAAAATTAGTTTCCTCTTATTCACTGTGTTTTTTATTTCAGCTATTGGTTTTAGCCAACAGCGGGTTGGTCTCGTTTTAAGTGGAGGAGGGGCATCTGCACTGGCTCATTTGGGTGTTATAAAAGCATTAGAAGAAAATGGAATACCAATTGATTATATTAGTGGAACCTCGGCAGGTGCTTTGATTGGGGGGCTTTATGCTTGTGGTTACAGTCCAGCCCAAATTGAGGAATTCGTACTGTCAGAGGAATTCGTTATTATGGCAAATGGTAAGATTTCGGAAAAAAATCAATTTCTTTTTCGAGATGTAGATAGGAGTGCTTCTGCTATAAGTTTTTCAGTTTCAAAGGACAGTATTATACGTAAATCAATTCCCTTAAATGTCATTACCCCAACCTTTTTGGATTTTGAAATGCTTTTGAAAATGGGACATGTAAGTGCATCATATAACAAGGATTTTGATCATTTATTTGTTCCATTTAGATGTGTTGCATCTGACGTTGCGCATAAAAAGAGTATAACTTTTTCTAGTGGCAATCTAAACGAGGCGGTTAGAGCTTCAATGACCTATCCATTATACTTAAATCCGATTCGTATTCACGACACCTTGTATTTTGATGGAGGGTTGTATAATAATTTCCCTGCAGATGTTATGTATAGCGAGTTTGATGCCGATTACATTATCGGAAGTAATGTTTCTCAAAATGCAAGTATTCCTGATGAAAGGGATATGTTTGGAGTGCTTGTTAGTATGACGACTACGCCTACAAGCTTTCACTTGCCTTGCAATGATGGGTTGATCATATTTCCAGAATCCAATATTGGAACTTTTGCTTTTGAGAAAGCAAAAGAAGCCATTGATGAAGGCTACAGGGCAACGCTTAATCAGATGGATTCAATTTTAAAGCATGTTGAAAGTCGGATGTCAATAGACGCGCTTTCGGACTCGAGAAAAATATTCAGATCGAATATTATTCCTCTCAAAATTTCAGGAGTTAATACTTTTGAAAGAAATAACGCCAATATCTCTTTTACTCAGGCAGCCCTGATCAAGGAAAACAAGAATGAAAGTCTTAGTTCAGATGAATTTGAAAAGCGATATTTTAGATTGAATTCCACTCCTGAAATTGCTTATATGTTTCCAAACTTTTCATTAGAGGAAGATTCTACCTTTCGTTTAGATTTAAAAGTGGATAAGTCTAAGGAATTCAAAATTGATGTTGGAGGTCATTTCTCTTCTAGACCAGTGAATACCGGTTACCTTGGTCTGACTTATCAAAATATCGGGAAATTTGCCTCTGCTATTCACGCTGAATCCTATTTTGGAAAGTTTTATGGTTCGGTGAAAACAGATTTTAAAATAGATTTCCCTTCTGTTTTTCCTCTTTCTACAAAAGCCTACTTTGTAATGAATCGATGGGATTATTTTCAAAGCTTTGCTACTTTCTTTGAAGATGTGAGGCCTTCGTTTTTGGTTCAGAATGAAATGTATGGTGGTATAGGGGTTAAAACACCAGTGAGCAACAACTCAAATACTGAGCTTGATTTTAGGTTTTTTTCTTTAGAAGACGATTATTATCAGACAGATTCATTTACGAATCAAGATACTTCCGACATAACCCGATTTTCTGGATATTCCTTTTCATGGGATTATGAGCACAATACTCTTAATAGAAAACAATTTGCGAATGAAGGATCCAAATTTTTATTTAAAATACGATATGTAGATGGAGAGGAAAATACTTATCCTGGTTCAAATTCTATTTTAATAGATACCATTAAGAGGCAACATAGGTGGTTTAACTTTGAAGCCGAATTTCAATCTTACTTTCTCACGAATAGATTTATGCATTTAGGTTTTCATATGAAATCCATTTTCAGTACCCAGCCTCTTTTTGCAAATTACACGGCTTCTTTACTTTCAATTCCTTACTTTGATGTATTGCCAGATATGAATACCTTTTTTTTACCTGAATATCGTTCTTCTCAATTCTTTGGGGCTGGACTTAATGTTGTTTTTTCATTGAAGAAAAAGATTGATTTGAGATTTGATTCTTATTGGTATCAACCTATCTTAAAACTATCAAAAAGTCAGAATGGGGTTTTTCAGACAGCTAAATTATTTAAGGATTCGAATTTTTTATTGTCGTCATCTTTGATTTATCACACGATTGTTGGGCCTATTCGGATGTCTTTGAATTTTTTCCCTGAACAAAAAGATCCTTTTGCATTCCAGATTAGCTACGGATATGTTATTTTTAACGATAAAGCAATTAGATAAAATTAAACGATAATGGAAAAAATAATTTGCGGTATTCAACAAATGGGAATAGGAGTTCCTGATGTCGAAAGTTCATGGTCATGGTACCGAAAGAACTTTGGCGTAAATGTCAAGATATTTGAAGAAGCGGCAGAGGCACCATTAATGACAAGATATACTGGAGATACAGTTCATTCTAGAACAGCTACTCTCGCTTTGAGTATGGATGGGGGGGGAGGCTTTGAAATATGGCAATTTACTTCACGTGATACAGAAAAGGCAACATTTGATATTCAATTGGGCGATTATGGAATGATTGCGTGTAAAATAAAGTCTAGAGATGTTCATGGATCATACAAGAACATGTTAGATAATGGTGTAGTGACAGCATCTGAAATCCTCCAAAGTCCAGATGGAATTGATCATTTTTTCGTTAAAGGACCTAATGGAAATATGTTTGAGGTAATCGAATCGACGGATTGGTTTTCAAATACAGGTCATCCATCAAAATGTGGTGGTGTTGCCGGCTCCATTATTGGTGTTTCTGATATCGACAAATCTTTGGTTTTATATAAGGATATATTGGGTTATGATGAAATTGTTTATGATCAAACAGATTCGTTTGCTGATTTGAATAGTTTTGAATCTGGAAACGGGAAATTTAGAAGGGTTCTTTTAAAGCACAGTAAACCTAGAAAAGGGCCTTTCGCTCGTTTACTGGGAGATACGAGTATAGAACTTGTTCAGTCCTTGGAAAGATCAGATTGCAGAAAAATCTTCGAAAATAGATTTTGGGGTGACTGGGGTTTTATTCATTTGTGTTTTGATGTGCAGGGAATGAATGAATTACAAAAAGAATGTGAGTCAAAGGGCTTCCCATTTACAGTAGATAGTTCAGATACTTTTGATATGGGGGAGGCTGGAGGAAGGTTTTCTTACGTAGAAGACCCTGATGGAACTTGGATTGAATTTGTTGAAACACACAAAGTGCCAATCCTTAAAAAAATTGGCTGGTATATTCATTTGAAAAAACGTAAACCTGGCAAATCTTTACCAAGGTTTATTCTTAAAATGATGGGGTTGAATAGGGTAAAAGATTAGATTACTTTATGCCCAATGCCTGATAAATAACATGTTGAATATCTGTTCGTATATTCATGTCTCTAATTTTCCAATTGCCTTGGTCTGGATGGACACGATTGGAAAGAAACACAAAAATGACATCATGCTCTGGATCCGCCCAAGCCAAAGTTCCCGTGAATCCTGAATGACCGAAGCTGGTAGGTGAGGCCAGGTCATCACAAGTCCCTCCTCCATTTTGTCTAGGTCGATCAAAGCCAGCGCCTCTTCTGTTCTTTTCGTATTGTTTCTTGGTGAAATCCTTTCGTATTTCTTCATTAAAAAGTGTTTGACCTCCGTAACTTCCATTTTTTAAAAAAACTTGCATAATACTCGCAAGGTCAGTGGCATTACTGAAAACCCCTGCATGCCCGCCTACTCCACCAAGCATTGCTGCTCCTGGATCATGAACGTAACCGTGAATTAATTGCTTTCTGAATGTTGAGTCATGTTCTGTTGGGACTATTCTATTTTTATCAAAATAATTGAGTGGTAAATACCTTATGTTTTGTAATCCTAATGGTTCATAAATCATTTCATGAACAAAGTCTTCTTGTTTTTTTTGTAGTATGGATTCAAAAACCTTCTGAGTGAAATAATAACATAAATCAGAGTATTTGTATTTTTTTGACCCCAGACTTGTATTTAGAATACGATCATACATGGTTTGCTCATAATCAGTTTTCAAGTATATGTCATCAGCAACTTTAAGACTGTAAATAGAATCGGGAACACTTCGGTACAAGCTCTTTTTAAGCTGCCCCTCGCTCATTGTTTTCAAATAAAAAGGAATCCATGATTTGAGACCGGATTGATGCGCCATCATCTCCCGGATTTTAATTTTTGAAAAATCGGTATCACCCGTAACATTTTGAATATACTTGCCAAGAGAGTCATCAATGTCGAGCATCCCTCTATATTCCAAATACATGGCAATCATCGTCGATGCGGCAATTTTAGTTATTGAGGCGATATCGTATAGATCATCATTTTTTACTTTTTTAGAATTGATATCATAGGTGTGGGTGCCATAGCTCTTTCTGTATACGATAGAATCTTTTATAGCAACAAGTACCTGACAACCAGGAAATGCCCCTTCTGAAATCCCATTTAATGCAATTTCATCTATTTTATTAAAGCTTCCCGATGGAATTTCAGCATCCTTTAGGGAAGAAAAGCTTAATCTGCCATTTGATTTGGTTTGTATTGATTCCTTAAGGGTGAGTTCGGGGTTTGTGCCAATGGCACCAAAGAGAAGATGAGCTGTGGCGCTGATCGTTTTTGGGGTTGCAAACGGGCAATGTACGAGTGCGTCTATGTTTTGCATTGGTATATACTCCAAATACGAAACTGGACCATATACGACTGCCACAACAAATTCTTTATGAGACCGATTCAGAATCTTAAGATCATCAAGATATTTTTGAATTGAATCTGTTGGTTTGGGGTGAAATGAGACAATTAATATATCATTGAAATCAAGTGTTTCGTTCTTTTTTTTTGGAGATAACAGGGATTGGGGGTTGATGGAATCCACATGGGTGAAAAGCTTTAAATTCTCCCAAAGCATGTTGTTTTCTGCACCAATGGAGAGCGTATTTATTTTTCTATTTAGTCTTCCGAACGGAATCAAATCCGAATCATTTTTGATCACGTACAAATTGTTATCCTGCTTAACAGAATCAATACGTATTGTATCATTCTCTAAATGCACTGATGAACCAGTTTGCGCAGTTATTCCTAAAGTATAAGTAATACAACCTAAAAATAGTAGTGTTATTCTCATTAAAATTATTTTCTAAGCGAATCTAAATAGTTTTATCCTTTGTTCTTTACGCAATAATTCAATTTGTTAACAATTCTTATTGAAAGTAAATTCTAATAGGAAGAAATATTCTTGAACTTACTTTTCTTCCATTTAATTCTGCCGGAATCCATTTCGGCATTCCTTTCATTAGGTTGATAATTTGATTCTTTAACTCATAATTCACTTTATCTTTAATTTTCACATCTATGATTTTTCCGTTTTCAGAAACGATGAATTCCACAGGCACCAATAACTCATTTGTGTTTATTAAACTGTATAATTCATTTAATTTTAAGTTATGGGTAATGTATTTATTCATTTCTGAATAACCACCTGTAAATTCGGCTTCAATATCCGGAAAGTCTACTACTGCAGGTTCAATAATGTCAACAATCTTATAGTTTGGGTTTGTATTGAAATTTATGTCAATCCCTTTCACCTTTACATTGTTGTTTATTGATTTCGTTGTGTTTTTTGTGATTTGACTTGTCGATGAAACGTTCTTTTTAATATTTGTAGCTACTTGTTTAGAAACTTTTTTTAGAGGAATATCAGGTTTTTTAATGTCTGTTTTTTTGGTTTTTTGAATCGTGAAATTTATTTCTACGGGCTCTACTTTTGCAAGCTCAATTTGTAATTGATTCTTTTCTGAATAGGTGAATGCGGCGAGTACCATAGCTGAGGTGATTACAACACCGAGGTACACAAATGTTTTTTGACTACTGTTTTTAGGTTTTGTCATATCTATTGTTTTTGGATAATAATCAAAAGACATGCCATTAATAAGTGTAGTATTGACACTAACTTAAGATACGTAATTTTCATCAATTTTTCTAAATAACTTGTCAACAGTGACATATATAATTGTTAGTAAAATCAGGTGCAATTATCTTCTGTATAGGCTTCATAATGTTTAATTTTGTTACAAATTGAAGCGTTAGCTTATAAATTTTTTTTATGGAATTATTCGGGAATTTTGGTTCCAATTCTGATTTGTCTTCTACAATAGGCTTGTCAAATACAGGAAATCAATTTTGGAATTTAACCCCTGCAGAATTGGTGGAAGACACCATCTTGCAAGGGGAAGGGTTGCTTACTGATACTGGGGCTCTAGCAATTGATACGGGTGAATTTACAGGAAGATCCCCCAAAGATCGTTTTATCGTAGAAGATGATATTACGAAAGACGCTGTTTGGTGGGGTGGCATTAATAAAGGAATAAGTTCTGCTCATTTTGATACCTTATATGCTCGTATGAAGTCATATTTATCTGGTAGAGATATTTATGTTCGAGATTCTTATGCCTGTGCAGACGACGACTTTCGAATGAATATTCGGGTTGTAACAGAGTTGCCATGGTCTAATATGTTTGCATACAACATGTTTTTACGACCTGATGAGGAGGAGATAAAGTCTTTTTCTGCCGATTGGAATATCGTTTGTGCTCCTGGTTTTATGGCAGACCCTGAAATCGATGGTACTCGGCAACATAATTTTGCTGTTCTAAATTTCAGTAAAAAAATGATTTTGATTGGTGGTACTGGTTATACAGGTGAAATCAAAAAAGGAATTTTTTCAGTATTAAATTTTGTCTTACCCCATGATCGAAATGTGCTTTCAATGCATTGTTCAGCGAATATCGGTGAGAAAGGGGATACTGCAGTGTTTTTTGGGTTATCAGGAACCGGTAAAACAACACTATCGTCTGATCCTAATCGAGCATTGATTGGAGATGATGAGCATGGTTGGAGTAATGACACTGTCTTTAATTTTGAAGGAGGATGCTACGCCAAGACTATCGACCTCTCGAGAGATAAAGAGCCGCAAATATATGATGCGATTAAGTTTGGTGCCATTTTAGAGAATATTGGATTCAATAATGAAAGTTCAAAACCTGATTATACTGATGGATCGATTACAGAGAATACAAGAGTATCTTACCCGATAGATCACATAGACAATATTGTATTGCCTTCAAAGGGAAGTTCTCCAAAGAATATATTCTTTTTGACTTGTGATGCGTTTGGTGTTCTCCCTCCAATTTCAAAACTGACTAACGAGCAGGCAATGTATCATTTTATGTCTGGTTATACTGCTAAAGTTGCCGGTACAGAGGTAGGTATTACAGAGCCAACAACAACCTTTTCAGCATGTTTTGGTGCTGCATTTTTACCTTTACACCCGGCTAAATATGCCACATTGTTAGGTGATAAACTAAAAGAATCAGATACAACGGTGTGGTTAGTGAATACAGGATGGTCAGGGGGTAGTTACGGTGAAGGAAGTAGAATGAAACTATCTTACACAAGAGCCATGATTACTGCTGCTCTGGAAGGAACACTTGATCGCGAAGAATTCAAAACGTTACCCGTCTTTGAATTGGCATATCCATCTTCATGTCCTGGTGTCCCTTCAGAATTACTCAATCCAAAGCAAACATGGTCAGATTCAGCTGCATATGATGATACTGCTTCCAAATTGGCATCTAAGTTTGTAGATAATTTCGAAACCTATAAGGAAGAGGCTGATGCCTCAATACTTGCTGCGGCACCAAAAGTTCTTGTTTAATTGTTTCAAATCCATTTCATACCATAATAAAAGCCCTCAGTAGTGAGGGCTTTTTTGGTTTTTGGTAAATATTTAAGCACAAAAAAAACCCTCAAAGAGGGTTTAAATATTTTTTAACGATTCTTTAGAATTATCGTTTGGCCATTGTTTCGTCCGAAACAGAAAGCTTTTTTCTGCCTTTTCTACGACGGGTAGCCAATACTCGGCGACCATTTTTAGTTGCCATTCTACTACGGAATCCGTGTTTGTTTCTTCTTTTTCTTAACGAAGGTTGGAACGTTCTTTTCATCTTATTTTAGTTCAAATAATTATACATTTGAGGACTGCAAAGATAGAACTTTTTTATAAAATTCAAATCTTATGGATAAAAATATTTAAAAAAATCCTATACTCGTTTAAACAACTATTTTTGTAAGCTAATTGTTGATCATGAAAAATAGTTTTACAATCTCAAATGAAGGACATGGAAATAGATAGAAAGAAAAGAAATTTAATGTATTTCTTAAAGCCCTATTTATGGTGGTATTTTATCGGTTGGATATTTCTAATACTGTCTTCCTCTGCTGGCTTGATGTTTCCTTATTTGATGGGTAAGCTTTTAGGGGCGGGTTCATCTTCAGCGGGAGCTTCCACGCCAAGTAGTATTGAGTTATTAAATTTTAATAATGCTACGGAAGTGGCCTATGGTTTATTCATCCTTTTTGGATTCCAAGCTCTATTTTCATTCCTACGTGTGGTTATTTTTAATAATGTGACTGAAAATGCATTAAGAGACCTCAGAAACACTGCTTTTGAAAGAATGGTTTTTATGCCCATGAACTTTTTCGATGTCAACAAAGTCGGGGAATTGACAAGTCGGGTTTCATCCGATATAACGCAAATACAGGACACGTTAAGAACCACGGTTGCTGAATTCTTTAGACAAGTCATTATCATTCTTGGAGGTGTTGCATTTCTCTTTTTTATTTCATGGAAACTTGCTCTCATTATGCTTGCGACTGTTCCAATAATGGCTTTGTTGGCAGTATTTTTTGGTCGATTTATAAGGAAGTTAAGTAAGCAGGCTCAAGATTTTGCAGCTGAATCTAATTCAATTATTGAAGAAACACTATCTGGCATTTCAAATGTTAAGGCATTTACTTTTGAATATTTTGCCATTAAGAATTATAAAGGTAAAACACAGGAAATTCGAAACTTAAACGTAAAAAGTGGAATATGGAGAGGGCTTTTCGTTTCCTTCATTATTTTTTGTTTGTTTGGTGCGATTGTATTTATAGTTTGGCAAGGACTCATATTGACGCAGGGGCCTAATCCTGAATTATCTAGTGAGGGATTCTATCAGTTTGTTTTGTTTACCATCATGATGGGGGCCAGTGTAGGTTCTTTACCTGATCTTTATGCAAATATTCAAAAGACTTTTGGAGCCATAGAAAACCTAATGGTTATTATCAATGATGAAACTGAAAACGACGGAAAAGAGGGCAAATTAAAAAAGGGTATTGTTGGAAATATTTCTTTCAAAAATGTGAGTTTTAACTATCCTCAGAGGCCAGACATTTCTGTGCTTGAAAAGGTTTCATTAGACATTAGTAAAAATGCGCAAGTTGCCTTGGTTGGTTCCAGTGGATCAGGAAAGACCACTATCGCAAGTTTGATTTTAAGTTTTTATCATGTTCAGCATGGCGAATTATTAATAGATTCAGAAAGAATAGGGGATTATGACTTGAAGTATTTGCGGTCTCAAATGGCATATGTTCCTCAAGATGTTCTGCTTTTTTCGGGATCCATTTATGATAATATAATTTTTGGTAAGCCGAATGCGACAGATGAAGAAGTCATTGAAGCAGCGAAAAAAGCCAATTCTTGGGAATTCATTTCTTCATTTCCTGAAGGGATTAAAACAGAAGTTGGTGATCGAGGAATCCAATTGTCAGGAGGCCAGAAGCAACGCATTGCTATTGCCCGTGCAATCTTAAAAGACCCAACGATATTAATATTAGATGAAGCCACATCGGCATTAGATTCAGAGTCTGAAAAGCTTGTTCAGGATGCATTGGAAATACTGATGAAAGGAAGAACCTCCATCGTTATTGCACACAGACTATCTACCGTTAAAAAGGCCGATCAGATTTTGGTTTTAGATAAAGGATCTATTGCCGAATCGGGTAAGCATAAGGAATTAATGGATAGAGACGGGATGTATGCAAGGTTGGTAAATATGCAGCAGTTAGATTCTAACGAATAGGAGATTCACTTCTATATTTCTTACATTTATACTACATAACTCTACAATATGAAGATTTTATTAATATTCGTAATAATCGTTTTTACGAATAACTTTTTTGCTCAGAAAACATTTTCTTCAAAGTCAGTATTAGGACACGAATTAGGGGCTGAGTTTTCTACGCATGCACAAGTGGTTGATTATTTTGAAGAATTGAACCGCGCATTTCCAAATAATTCAAAGTTGGAAATTTATGGGGAGAGTAATGAGGGTAGAACTTTACAGCTCATGTTTATAGGTAACGAAAACACAATAAAAAACCTAGAACAGATTAGAAATAAACATCTTAACTCAAGTATAAATGAGAATATACCAATAGTTTGGTTAAGTTATAATGTCCATGGAAACGAAAGCTCAGGTACAGAAGCAGCGATGGAAACTGCATTGATTCTTTTGAGGGATAAAAAGGAGTGGCTAGATAATGTTTTAATAATAATAGACCCCTGCCTAAACCCGGATGGAAGAGATAGGTATGTTAATTTTTTCAAGCAATATTCTACATTATCAAAAAACTCAAATGTACGATCAATAGAGCATCAAGAGCCTTGGCCCGGTGGTAGGTTCAACCATTATTTATTTGATTTGAATAGAGATTGGGCATGGTTGACCCAAGTCGAATCTCAACAAAGAATAAAAAAATACAATCAATGGATGCCCCATGTCCATGTTGATGTTCATGAGCAAGGAATCAATGAGAATTATTATTTCCCTCCTGCGGCCGAACCATACCACGAAATAATAACGGATTGGCAACGCAAGTTTCAAGAGTACATTGGTGAAAACCATACAAAATATTTTGATGCTAACAATTGGCTTTATTTCTCCAAAGAGATTTTTGATCTGCTTTATCCGAGCTATGGCGATACCTATCCGATGTATAATGGAGCCATTGGTATGACTTATGAACAAGCGGGCAGTGGTAGGGCAGGGATAAGTGTTGTTATTGCTAACGGTGACACCCTCACCTTAAGAAGTCGAGTAGCTCACCATGTAACAGCGAGCTTATCTACTGTTGAGGTAGCTTATAGCCATAAAGAACAACTCATTTCGGAATTTCAAACCTTCAATAATGATTTCCCATATGCCTATCAATCCTATGTGCTTTCAGGAGATTCCTTCAAGATGAATTCTTTGCTTAGACTATTGGCTCTTCATGATATTAAAGTGGGAAAACCAAAGGAAGGGAGTTTAATTAAGGGCTGGTCTTATACCTCTCACGAAAAGACGACTTATAAGGTAAAATCGAATGATATAGTTGTTTCCGTCGATCAGCTCAAAGGGCCAATGGTGAAGGTTCTTTTTGAACCGCAAACGTTCCTGTCTGATTCACTTACCTATGACATTACTGCTTGGTCATTGCCATATGCTTTTGGATTGAATGCTTTTGCATGCGAGTCTCGAGTACCAAATGAAAGTGAATTATCCGTGCCTAATGATTATTTAGTTTCGTCATTACCTATGAACTCGAAAGATGCCTTTGCTTATGTCTGCAAATGGGAATCTATGGAATCTGCGCGATTTTTAGAAAGACTCTTGCGTTCAAACGTGAATGTTAAATTTGCCAAAAAATCATTTCAACTTGATGGGAATCTATACGAACCTGGATCTTTAGTCATTGCAAGGGGAGAAAATTCAGAAATTAATATTGATTCGTTGCTCATTCAAGCATCAGCTGGTTTGGAACTTCAAATTAACACTTGTCTTACAGGATCCGTGGAAAAAGGAAATGATTTTGGCTCATCGTCTTACCGGGAAATTCAAAGTCCGAAAATCGGATTTCTTGCTGGAGAAGGACTTTCTCCACTTAATACAGGAGAGACATGGCATTATTTGGAACAGCGCCTCAAAACCCCTTTTCTAATGCTGAGACCTAATGATATTCAAGATTTTGGAATATCTGACCTCGATGTCTTGATGGTGCCCGAAGGGAGCTTGTCAGCTGAAATATCAGCTGAAATCTTGAGTTGGGTTAAAAACGGTGGTCGCTTGGTTCTTTTCGGTGAATCGGTAGAAAACTTTTTAAATCAACTGTCAATAGAATTAACAGAACAATCTAACGAGTTTCATGAAATGAGTGAAAGAGATGAGCTAAGCGAAATGATTACTGGAGCTATATTTAATTGTGAAATTGACAAAAAACATTCATTATCTTTTGGATACGACTCTTATCACACACTTAGACAAAGCGCCTCTCGTTATAGACTGAAGTCTGGCACATCAGTATTCGAGCTTCCTAAAAATACAAAACAGGTATCTGGTTTTGTAGGTTCTAGAGTAAAAAATGATCAGGGAGGAGCCCTTATTGCCGGTCAGGAGCAATATGGCAAAGGAAGTGTAACATATTTTATTGATAATCCATTATTCAGAGGATTCTGGAGTAATGGTTTACTCATGGTTGCAAATGCAATATATTTCGCAAATGATTAAGGGTTAAATCAAACCTTTTGATCTCAAAAACTCATCTAAAGATTCAATGTCGGGGAATAGTACATCCCTGGCTTTACTTCCTTGAAAAGGCCCGATAATACCCATAGATTCAAGCTGATCAACAATTCTACCTGCACGATTGTAACCTAATTTTAATTTTCGTTGTAAAAGACTGGCTGATCCTTGCTGATTCATTATCACTATTCTTGCAGAATCAACGAACATTGCATCCATTTCGTTCATATCTATTTCGCCTTTACTTTCGCTTCCTTCTGGAACATATTCGGGTAATATCAGTGCGTCAGGGTAGGCCCTTTGGTCACCAATAAAAGAACAAATTTCTTCGACTTCTGGTGTGTCAACAAATCCGCACTGAAGCCGAATCATTTCTGATCCTGTTGAGATAAGCATGTCCCCTCGACCAATTAATTGGTCAGCACCGGAGCCGTCCAGAATGGTTCTAGAATCAATTTTGGACAATACTCTAAATGCAATTCTTGCAGGAAAGTTTGCCTTAATCATACCCGTGATAACATTTACCGAGGGTCGCTGTGTGGCTACAATGAGATGAATCCCAATAGCTCTTGCAAGCTGAGCAATACGTGCAATAGGGTGTTCGATTTCTTTTCCAGCGGTCATGATGAGGTCGGCAAACTCATCAATAAGAACAACAATGTAAGGGAGGTATTTATGGCCTTTTTCTGGATTGAGTTTGCGTTTTACAAATTTCTCGTTGTATTCCTTAATGGTTCTTACCTGTGCTTCTTTTAATAGTTCATAACGGTCATCCATTTCAATACACAGCGAATTTAATGTGTTTACAACTTTGGACGTATCTGTAATAATGGCATCCTCTTCACCCGGTAATTTGGCTAAGAAATGGCGTTCAATTTTATTATATAACGTGAGTTCAACTTTTTTAGGATCGACAAGAACAAATTTAATTTGAGAAGGGTGCTTCTTGTATAGAATCGAAACTAAAATGGCATTTAAACCTACTGATTTACCTTGACCTGTTGCTCCAGCCACAAGAAGGTGAGGCAATTTAGTCAAATCAAAAACATAGGTTTCGTTTGTTATGGTTTTACCCATAACTACCGATAATTGTCCATCGTGATTTTGAAATTTCTCTGATGCGATTAAAGAACGCATACTCACCATGTCTGGACTTGAATTTGGGACCTCAATACCGATGGTTCCCTTTCCAGGAATTGGCGCAATAATTCTAATTCCAAGCGCACTTAGACTCAAAGCGATATCATCTTCGAGGTTTTTAATTTTTGATATCCTCACACCAGGGGCTGGAACTATTTCATATAATGTCACAGTTGGACCAACGGTGGCTTTGATTTTAGAGATGTCAATTTTATAATTAGATAGGGTCTCAATAATTTTATCCTTATTGCTCTCAAGCTCTTCTTTGTTTACAGAAACTCCTCCTGAACCATATTCTTTAAGTAATTCAACAGATGGGAGTAAATAGCCTTCAAGATCCGCTTTTGGATCATATTCTCCATGTTCTTCTACCAGTTGATCTGCAAGATTCTTTTCACCTATTTCATCAACATTTACGGTCTCTTCCTCTTCAGGTATTTCTATTTCAAATTCATCTTTTTCTTCAGTCTTGTCTTCCAATTCGTCAATTAATTCAGACTTATTTTCATTATCTAGCTCTTGAGGAATAGGCTCTTCACCAGAAAAGTTTACCGTTTTGGAAATGATATCTTCTTGTATTTCTTCCTCTTTGATTGGGTTAATGACATGCATGTTTTCATCATTTGAGCCAATCTCTTCAGGAACTTCCTCTTCTTTATCTTTTTTCGGAAATAAATAATTAAATAATGCCGAGTAATCAGGATTGAATAGAAGCGTGGTAATGATATACAATAATACCAGGGTTAAGGTTAGCGTTCCAATTTCTCCCAATATTTGTGTCATCCACTGGTTGATATGGAATCCAAAACTGCCTCCTATAAAATTGATATTGTCAGAGAAATAGGCCAGAAAAACGGAGCCCCACAACATGTAAAGAATGGTTATGGTGAAAGTCTTGCCCAAAGGAAGCAAAGCCTTGTCGTATAAAACTTTTACTCCAGTAAGAAAAAGTAAAAAACAGATGCCAAATGAAGTGATTCCAAAAAGATCATAAATGAGATAGTGGGACATCCAAGCACCAAATTTACCGAGCCAATTGTGAATTTCTATTTGATCGCCTCCAAACACAAAATCGAAAAAAGAAACATTAATTAATTTGTCTTGATCTAATTGCCAAGTCAACAAGTATGAAAAAGAGGCAATGGCCAAAAAAAATGAAAATAAAATAAAAAAAGAGCCGAAAACAGTGGCTATTTTCTGAGTATCAATTTTATCCAACCAAGTTTTTCCTTTCTTTCCCTTTTTTAAGGACTTTGTTTCACCCTTCTTTTTTTTAGAGGGGCTTTTCTTGTCTTGATTAACCGGTATAAATTCGTTCTCTTCCATTCAGCTTGAATATCTTACGAATATAAGTTTAAGATAGGAAGGATTTGGAGATCGCCAAACCATCTTTAAACACTGCTATGTTAGTTATAAATTGAGTCTGTATAATTGACTAGTTATCTGAATTTACTTTATCCATAAATTCGTCCATAGTTACAATTTCATAATCTTCAGGAATCATAAACATTGAGAGTGGTGGGTCGTACGATCGGTAAGATTCTAAGATATATCTGTAGAGGCCGTCATCATTGACGATATAATATAGAGTTGGAATGCCTGAAAGACCTGAAAAGATATTGAGATACCTTGATGGGATGGTTTTTGAGTAAAAACAAATTAATTCATTCGCTAGCAACGGATGATTCATTATCGTTTTTTTACTTTTCAATCCTCCAATTTTTTTTATGCCACATTTCCTTTTGAATGCATAAAGACTGTCATTGTTCATGCTTTGTTCGTCATTCATTCGTATAGCAAATCCTTTATCCTCAATTTCTAATAGGAGAATTGATTTTTCCCGAGTCATGTGTTTTAAACATTCTTGATATCCATTTTGCGAATCAAAATTGACAATTTTTAAAAGAGAATCTTTGGCGTATATAATCACCTTGTTTTCACTGTTTTCATCATCTGATGATAGCGGGTTCATACTTGCGTCCACCTTGGTTATTTTATAAATAAGCTCTCCCGAGAATGAATTGGTTTTTTGACCAATCGTATTTTGACAGAACAAACTCAACAAAAGGAATACCAAAAAGTATTTTTGTATCATACCATGAAAGTAATCATCAAAAATAAAGTAACCGTAAATTTCAGTGATTTTTATCAATTTGAAATTATTCGATGGCAAGCATACTTCGAATCGTTTTTGTTTTAAGGATTTTTAGTAGTTTCGTTTCTGTAAAAAGTATAACTCGAAAAAGAGATGAATCTCCATGTTGATAATGAAGTTGGATTACTGAAAACAGTAATATTAGGGATCGCAAATGATTTTGGAGGCACACCGTTGGCAAGTGAATGCTATGACCCTAAATCGCTTGAAAGTGTACGGAATGGAAACTATCCTATAGAGGAAGATTTGATCGGTGAAATGGAGCACTTTTGTGAAGTTTTGAAAAAACACGGTGTTGAAGTACTTCGTCCAGGTAATATCTTAGACCTCAATCAAATTTATGCTAGAGATATCGCTTTTGTTATTGAGGATAAACTTTTGATTCCTAACATCATTGAAGACCGTTCACGCGAGCTCGAAGCTGTTCAAATTATATTTGGAGACATCGGTCAAAATCAGATATTAAAGATGCCTGATTCGGCACGAATAGAGGGAGGAGATGTTATCTTGAAAGATGACTATATATTTATTGGATATTCTAAAGAAGAAGATTTTAACCAATATAAAGTGGCTAGAACAAACATAAAAGGTGTTGATTTTATCAGAAAACACTTTCCGAATAAAAAAATAATCAACTACGAATTAAAGAAATCAGATGAGGACCCAAGGAATAGTGCTTTGCACTTGGATTGCTGTTTTCAGCCAGTAGGTCGAAATGGAGCGATCATTTGTCCCGAAGGTTTTAAAGACAAGAAGGATGTTGATGATCTTAAGGACATGTTTGACCCCCATGAGATTATCTTGATTGATGAAAATGAAATGTATAATATGAATTCAAATATTTTTTCAATTTCGGAAAACGTTATTGTTTCACAGCCAGAATTTGTTTCCTTAAATGATCAGTTGAGATCAAGGGGTTACACTGTTGAAGAAGTCTCCTATGGTGAGGTCTCTAAGATGGGCGGATTATTTAGATGTTCAACAATGCCATTAAAACGAATATGAAACAATTGACTTCTCACATTCTCATGATTGAACCCGTTGCTTTTCGATACAATGAAGAGACAGCCGAAAACAATTATTATCAAAAGCATTTGGATACCTTTTCTGCTGAAGAGGTTCAAATGAAAGCATTAAAAGAATTTAACGGGTTTGTTACTAAGCTCGAACAAAATGGTGTGCATGTTCACGTTGTGCAGGATACAATAAGTCCAGATACTCCAGATTCCATTTTCCCTAATAACTGGGTTTCGTTTCATCAAGATGGCAGAGTTGCACTATATCCTATGTGTGCTGAAAACAGAAGAAGTGAGAGGCGTCCAGACATATTAGATAAATTAAAAGACCGTGGATTTAATATTTCTTCAATTGTTGATTTTTCAGTTTACGAAGCCGAAGATTTATTTTTAGAGGGCACAGGCAGTATGATTTTAGATCGTCAGAATAAAATATGTTATGCGGCACTTTCTATAAGAACGGATGAGGGTATCGCTCAACAATTCTGTTCTGAATTTGATTATAAGCTCGTTGCATTTACAGCAAATCAAACACATAATGGAGAGAGGTTACCGATTTATCATACAAATGTAATGATGTGTGTAGCAGACGAATATGTCATAGTTTGTTTGGATACAATCGATGATAAAAACGAACGAAAAATGTTAGAACAAACCATTTTGAATTCAGGAAAGGAAATCATAGAAATCACAGAAGAACAAAAAGGCAGGTTTGCAGGAAACATGCTACAGATTCAGGGTAATGAGGCCTATTTGGTTATGTCATCTTCAGCCTACAATAGCCTCAGCGAATTACAGATTGAGAGGATTCAATCATTTAATCCGATTCTTCATAACGATATAAATACAATAGAAGCTTGTGGTGGAGGAAGTGCACGCTGTATGATGGCGGAAATATTTTTACCGTTTAACTCTTAAGGAGTAACTACGATATTGGTGTGGGATACCGATGAGCCAGCAGTACATTTTACGATATAACTTCCCGGAGAAAAATGATGCGGAACTTCTATGTGTTTTATATGATTGTAATCAACATCATATACAATTCTACCATTTAAACTGAGTATTTGAATATTGACTTTAACATCTTTAAGTGATCCAATATTTACATGAAATATTGAATGAGATGGATTTGGATAAATGTTTGGTTTTCCAGCATTAATTGGTCCAGCAGATTCAGTGAGATCCAGGGTTCCATTGTCAAAATTCCAGTTTGCTTTATTTGCACAATACACGTTTTGACCATTTTCAAGCTCAAGTTCAAAAACAATTTCATTGTTTGTATTGACTTCAGTGATAACACCACCTCTATTTATAACCTGATTGTTCCCGAAATTAATTAAGGTGTTTCCATTTTCTAGACGTTGTACACTTCCAATAGATGGAGTAAATAAACTGTCTGGATGCACATAATCCCAAAGTTTAGTTGCTGTAAAGTTAGATAAGTCCAGTTCATATTCTACAGCTCTTGAGCGTTTGATTCCGCCGGTAAATAGGTCACTTAGATTTCCATTATCGTACAATAAGTACTTGTTACTACCCAAGCTTTTGATGCAATGCTGCTTGGAAAAGGGGTAATCGTTAGTGAAAATAAAATCACTTTGTTCTCCGCCAAAGCGCCAAATTATTTCACCAGTTACTCTGTTGATTTTTGTTATTTCAGAAATGGTTCTATTGGAGATAAGAAAATTTCCATCCTCGTCAATTTCAATGGCATTACAGTGCAAGAAGTCAAAAGTATTGTTGCCAAGTGAGTTTAAAATTCCTGGATAATTCGAAAGATAAAAATGATCGAAGCTTGACCATTCGAATAATACATTATGGTCGTTGTCCAATTCCTGAATAGTCAATCCCGTAATGTTTTGATCCAGGCTTCCATTGGGTGCTATGGTGTCCGTGGCATAGGGTCTTATGTCATAAGCGAAAAGGATATAGTTCCCGGAATTTAAAGCTAAAAAATCATGGTTGTCCGCAATAAATCCATTTTGACAATAGATACTATCTACAATATTTTCTAGAGAATCCATAACAAACCAGCCTTTGGATTGTCTATCGAAAAATGTGATTTTGTTATTTTTATTTACCTGCCAGCCCCAGCCTTTAAGTCCAAAGTCTTCACTGTAAATTAATGCACCTGTGGAATCTACAACATTAACAGGTTTACTTGGTGGGCCTCCAACATGAAAAAATAAATTACCTGGATAAGGGTTGTTATATATATTTACATTATAATTCGGTTGTGCGAAACCAAACAAAGAGAACATGCAAAATAAGGCAAACACAAACCTGTTAGATATCGAATTCAAATTAAATCTATTGATCTATTTCTAAAATTAAGACAAAATAGTGTAATGTGTATATTGAGTGAAGGTAATTTGTAAATTAAACGTTTAATAAAGAAAAACTTAACTATAGATGATTCAGATAAAAAGCATTTTTCAAAGATTATTATTTATTTTTCTAACAACATTATTTTATTCCGAAAATCTATCAGCACAAATAGAAGGAGCAAATTTATTCTCCATCGATCAGGTGGTTAATATAGAGCTTGATTTCCCCCAGAGTGACTTTTGGTCTCAGCTTGAGGATAATTACACCAACATGGATGTAAATGGATCCATTTATATACCGGCTAACTTGACCCTCACGGATGTTACAGGTACTTATACTTTTGATAGCGTAGGGGTTCGTCTGAAAGGGAATTCCAGCTACGGTCACCCAGGAGATAAAAAATCCTTTAAGATTGATTTCAACAAGTATATTTCAGGTCAGAATTATGATGGAATTAAAAAGTTGAATTTTAGTAATGGATTTAAAGATCCAACATTTATGAGAGAGAAAATATTTTTTGATATATCTCGAGAGCATGGCGTTCCTTGTCCAAGAGCGAATTTTTCGACAGTGACATATAATGGTGAACCATGGGGGTTTTATACAATGGTAGAACAAATAGATGATCAGTTTTTAGATTGGAGAATGCTTGATGATAATGGAAACTTGTTCAAGGCCGGTTCAAATTTTGGAGGCGGCGATGGTGAAGCTAGCTTGGAGTATTTGGGCAATGCACAAAGTGCTTATGAATCGTCTTATGAACTAAAGTCTAATGAAAATGCAAATGATTGGTCGGATCTTATAGAGTTCATTGACTTTATAAACAATACCAGTGATTCAGAGTTTGAAACGAATCTTGGATCCCAAATGGATCTTGGTCCATTCTTGAGCTCTGCCGCCTTGGACAATCTATTTGGCAATTTGGACAGCTATACACAATCAGCAAGAAACTACTATTTATATCACAATTTAGGAATGGATAAATGGCAATGGATTAAATGGGACGGCAATGAGGCATTTGGAAGCTACGGTTTTATGGGCCCATTAAATCCATCAAATTTGGATATCTATTATTATGCTTCAAATCGACCATTATTAGAAAGAGTTTATGCAAGCCAGATCCTAAAGGATCAGTATACATCTGAAGTGTGCCTTTTGATAAATACTATTTTTAATCCTGATTATCTAAATCCAATGATCGATGATCTAAAAGAACTCATTAAAAATGATGTATATGCGGACAATAATAAGATGTTTTCAAATACTGATTTTGACACCAATATCGAATCCGATTTGTCAGGAGGGGGAGGAGGGCCGGGTCCTGGTGGATCTATTGAAGGATTGAAATCTTTTATTCAAGAGAGATACAATTACCTTTTAACAGCGATTGATTGTGAGCCCTTCGCCGGTATAACAGCCGAAGAAATAAATGATATTTCAATCTATCCGAATCCCAGTGATTCGAAGATTTTGATTGAAGGCATTAAAACTTATCCAGCTACTATAAAAATAAAAGCTTTAAATGGTGTATTAATACATGCTGAGCTCATATACAATACAGCCCAATATGTTGACATTTCTCATTTATCACCTAATCTTTACTTTTTAGAATTAGAAAGCCAAGTTATTAAGCTGATTAAAAAATAAACTGACTCAAGCTCGACCAGCATTTGCTACTGAATTGTTAGCTTCAGTATCTTATTTCCATCTAGGTGGAAAATATTTATGAAATAAACCCCGTCTGTCAAGAATTGGACCTCAAAGGAGTTTATGGTTCCCGAATAAACTTGAATCAATCTTCCATTATAATCCATAAGCTCAATCTTTTCAATCTGTTTAAGCTGATTTAAACCTCTAATATAAACTTCATCACTTGATGGGTTTGGATAAAGAGTTATTTCCTCAGAGATTATATCTTGATCAATATCCAAGACACTTAATACAATACATTCACTAGTATCAGTACAATTGTTTTGTGTTATCGCAACAGCGAGGTTGTATGAGCATGCCGCTTGACACTGAAAAGTTTGATTTATTTCACCTTGTAATTCACTGTATGAATCATTGCAGTCCAGCCATTGATAGGAAGCATTCGAAACTTCTGCTTGTGCTGTTCCAGGTCCTAGTTGAAGGACATTGCTATTAACGGTGTTGATTGTTAAATCCAGTGTAATTGTGCTATCACACCCATTTACATTTTGGAGTACATATATTGCTGAATTGTTACTAGTCGTATAGGTAATACCATCAATCCATGTATAAGAATCACAAGCGTCTTGAACATCACTAACATGATCTGGATTGAGTATGGTTAAATCAAGTGTCACTACACTGTCACATCCTTGAGATGCCTGAAGTGTATATGTGGCATTATTGTTACTTGAGGTATATGTTACTCCATCTATCCAGGTATACGATTCACAAGCCGTTTGTACATCTGTTCCCGTAATCGAATTCGAAATGGTGAGATCAAGATTAACTAATGAGTCACATCCATTAGCCGCTCCTCCAACAATATTAAAGCTTGCCGTATTATTACTTGTTGTATATGTTATTCCATCAATCCAGGTATAAGAATTACATGCGGATTGAATTTCAGTTCCAACACTCGAACCATTTACAACTAAATTTAGCGTAATGGTGCTATCGCAGCCTTGCGTATTTTGGATAGTATAAGTCGCAGTACTGTTATTGGTTGTATAAGTATTGCCATCAATCCAGGTATAAGGACCGCATGAGCTTTGAACATCCGTACTAAAGGTAGGGCTATTGATGGTTAAATTGAGTGTTATGGTACTGTCGCATCCTTGAGTATTTGGAATGGTGTATGTAGCTGAACTATTACTTGAAGTATAAGTGTTCCCATCTATCCATGTGAAAGGGCCACATGAATTTTGGGCATCTGTACTAAAGCTTGAATTATTGATATTAAGATTAAGTGTAATGATACTGTCGCAACCTTGCACATTTTGTATAGTATAGGTAGCACTATTATTGCTAGCGGTATATGTATTTCCATCAATCCAGGTATATGAATCACAAGCTGATTGAACATCGGTCCCAAAGCTTGGGCTGTAAATGGTTAAATCCAGTGTCACTATGCTGTCACATCCATTCGCACCTTGTAAAATATACGTTGCATTGCCATTATTTGAACTGTAAGTATTTCCATCTATCCAGGTGAATGGTCCGCATGAAACTTGTGTGTCTGTGCCTGGCGCTGTTGGATTGACCGTAGCGATGACATTGGTAAAAGGGCTAAGGCATGGGCTTGTTTGGATTTCCCAGTCATAAAAGTAATAGTAGTAGTCTGTCCCAACAGATGAACTAACGATACTGACAACATCAGTAATTGAATATGGATAACTCACTCCTCCATTGTTTCTGTATAAATCCATTGAAATTCCTCCTAGGCTATAGCTGCCTGCTGAGGGAATATCTAAATCTAAAGTAATCCGCTGTGGACCTGTGTTTGTAATATTGACGGTTACCTGATCGATCACAGCTCCTCCACCATCAATGCCATTATATAAGTTTACTGTTCGATTTCCTGTACTATTTGCATCAATCCATACTGAAACCAGATTGAATGGAGTTGAGGCATCAAAATTTAGCGCAAAAGTGGCTGTTTGATTGTGAAACCCACCACTTCCAATAGATCCATTTTGAGGACCTACAAATTGAGCGGCTTGCTCGATCACATTTTGAACAAGGTAATTTGTAGTTGTAAATAAGGTAGGAGTGGTAAATGTGTTACCCGTTTCGAGTAGTGTTGTGCCTGAGATGTCATACCAATTTAATATTCCAGTAGCGGTGCCAGTTAATGTGACAGCTTCATTTTGGCAAATGGTCGCATCAGATGCTAAAGGCGCATCTGGAAGCGCAACAGTAACAGTTATGGAATTTGATCCTGACCCAATTATATTGGTGGATATAAGTTCAACGTTATATGTGCCACTATTTGAATAAACGTGGGTTGGATTTTCCATAGAACTGGTATTACCATCCCCAAAGTCCCAGCTCCAAGAATCTGGATTATTTGTCGATTCATCTGTAAAGTTTACTTGTCCGTTACAATCTGCCAAAAATGTAAATGATGCTGATGGTGGTATGGTTGGAAGCTGGCAGGCTGGTGGCAGGTCAAATGCTTCTGTTTGATCAGTTCTACTAGCGCTATTACCCTGATCCGCACTAAAACCAAGTCCTCTTGCTGCAAATACTTGCCAAATTAAACACTCGTTGGCTCCTGCATAGAGGATTTGATCAGCTTGAAGAATTGCATCTCTACCATCGACAAATCCTGGATTACAAGCCTGAAGTTTTAACGCTTCTATGACAAGTGCCATGGCAATATTGTTTCCGCCAGTACCTTCATAAAGATCGGGGTCGTAACCGTAATTGTCTACCAATGCCCAGGTCATATCCCAAAGCATTGTACACCAAACAAATCCTACTCCGTGGGGCTGACTAATGGCTCCTGTATTGTTCGTAGCCGCATAGGTATAGTCATTTACTGCCAAATCGGTAGAATAGGGGGCAGGTCTTATGCCGTTGCCGTTTGTAGGCTCACCTATGGCATAGGTTCCAATCCCTCTAATGTCTGCTCCCAAATCTCCGGTTTCTATAGTCAGCATAAGTCCAAACCAATCAGACCATCCTTCACCCATTTGTTCATCGTTGTTTAGACAATTTGAATTACTAGCTCCGCCAGTAAGTCTCGTTGAAATACCATGTCCATATTCATGGGCAATGATTCCATTGTCAAAGTCGCCATCGAGTTGAACGAGATTCCCAGAGCTTTGTAGCGTTCCATTTATTGCAGTTGATGACAGCAACGCACTAATAATGGCCTCACCGTCCACTTGCGAAACCATAACTGATGGTATTCCGATTCCCGGATCAGCTCCACCCATTGTAATAGGTGCTCCCGCAACATTGTTTACCATAATCACAGCGATTGCACCCGCAGCTTCTGCGGCTTCTACTTTAAGAACAAACGTACATGTACCTCTTCTGATAATGGCAATTTTACCATTTAAATCAGCAGCATTAGTCAAGGCTTCACAGGCATCTTCATTGTCTCCTGTATTGTCATCTACCAATACGAAATCTGCTGTAAGTGGCGTAGTTGGAACTGATGGGCCAAAACCAGCTTGTACCGCTTGATACCCTCCTGACAAGCTCGATGGGCTGTTGATCTCTAAAAGGTTGTTATTGGCAGTTGGTGCTGACCATAAGTACATTTGCATTCTCGGATTGTTTCCATCACCTGGGGTAGCAAAATTAGCATTGTTCAAACCTCCTCCGTCTTGAGCTTCGGCATTGACGTAATCAGAACCATTCCCCCCATTTCCGTAATTGTTTTCCTGGAAATTTCCGCTGGCTTCGTCAAATCCATATTGATACCACACATCATGCATTATATTATTCATATAAAACAAATTGGTGATAACCGGGTCAAGGTTTGTGCTGGGGTCATTATTTAGATTTAAAGGGAAATCAAAATCTAGTAATGCTCCTCCGTCAGGTGAGTAACCGGGAGCATTGTTGTCGTTTTGGTCTTCATATGCATAAACGTTATTTCCTCTAGTGATTGTATATTCCGCACCTGCACTGCCATCATTATCATGCCATCCAAATGGTGACGCCGATAGATTATCTGTGCCTGATACAAGGCTTCTATTTCCATGATTAGGGCTTTCTAGCGGCAAGGCAAAAACATTATATGAATTCGTGGGAGGAGGTAAATTGGTTTTTGTATTAGACTGGTTGCCATGATTGTGGTTTTCATGATTATTGTCTTCAAATGTACATTCCAAAACCCAATCGTTCATATCTAAAACAGCACCATTAATTGCATCAATTTTAATACTCCACCAATGTTTTTGGGTCTTTTCGTAGATACTCAAATCCCAGGCCAAGTGTAATGGCGTTGATTCAAGACCTGTTCTAACGTAAACGAGTTCAACGGGAATATCCTCAATAGAGACATCGCCTTTATTGAATAAATAGTTATGTTTTCCTTCTTCATGATGAATAAGTTCAATTTCTGTTTTGTTTGAAACACCTATTTTGGCAAGAGCATAATCAATGGCTTTTTTGGCATCAATTGAATACTCAGTGGCATTTAATTTAGCTTCAATTTCTGATATCAGTTGAAGATTAAAGAATACTATTTCATTATTTTTAATGGCAAAATTCCCTCCTGACTTAAGGATTTCTATTCCGTTAAATGTTTGATTCACATAGACATGATGAGTCTCACTTAATTTGGAATAGCTCTCATCTGTAACAAGGATAGGTTGATAATCGCTGGAAGCTAAATGAAGTTCTTTACTTGATTTGAATAAAAATTCATTTATTAGTTCAATGTTTTTTTGGCTGTTAATTGACCAAAATGTAAGCAGAAACAAGAATAATAATAAGCCTTTCATAGTTGTTTTGTTTGGTTTTAGAAAAATGAAGTTGTGGATCACAGGATTGAACAAGAAACTTTTTGAGTGAAAAGTTTACTGCACAATATTCAGGGTATAATGAAGGAGAATTCATTAGATATTTCCATACGGAAGATACGGATGTATCCGTTAAAATTTTCATAGTTATGGTTCAGCATTACTATAACACAAAAAAAGTGCTTTTGGTTGCCTGTTTTCTTCTATTAAGTTTAAATAATCGAAAAAGAGGAACTATTTTTTTGGTTTTATTTGTTTTGAATGATTTGATCTATCTCTTCAACAACACGCAAGGCATTTTCTATATTAAAAACCAGGGGGGGCTTGGTTTTAATTACGTTGTCAAATGGTCCATCCGTGCTAATTAAAATATGATTCTTTCTAAGCTCGTTTTTAATATATTGGGCTAAACGTGTATTTGGCTTTCCGAGCTTATCAATAAGCTCAATTCCCAAAAATAAACCTGAACCTCGTACGTCTCCAATACACGAATGTTTACTTTTCAATTCTTTGAATAATGATTTATAATATTGACCACAATTTAGGGCATTTTCTTGTAGTTTTTCTGACTCGATAACCTCCAAAACAGCTTTCCCGATGGCACAGGAAACAGGATTCCCTCCAAATGAGCTAAAAAACTCTACACCTTGCTCGAATGAGTTTGATATTGATTCAGTCGTAATTACAGCCCCCATCGGATGTCCATTTCCCATAGGCTTTCCAATGACAACCATGTCGGGTTGAACTTGATGCTGGTCAAAACCCCAAAAAACATCTCCAAGTCTTCCAAATCCTGTTTGTACTTCATCGCTTATGCATACGCCCCCTTGGGCGCGGATGGCATCATAAACTTCAGCTAAATAACCCTCTGCTAGTGGAATTTGTCCGCCGCATCCAACTATTGGTTCACAAATAAAGGCAGCGATTCCCTCTTCTGTCTTATGAATTTGATCAATAGCATCTTTTGCATAGCGCTTTCCGCATTCAGATCCCGAGTATTTTCCATTGTAGGCATTAGGGATTGCCGTTTTAACGATATGTGTTTTTTGTCCTTGTCCCTTCGGATGATTGAATTTATAATCGCTAATGTCAATTCCTATTTGGGTATGTCCATGATATCCATGCTCCATCACCATAATCTTGTCATTTCCAGAATGAATTTTGGCCATTCGAATGGCGAGATCATTGGCCTCAGAACCCGAGTTTACAAAGAAAACTTTATTGAGATGGGGAGAGAATTTAGAAAGTAATTTCTCTATGTATTCTGGAAGTATGTCGTAAAGGTATCGTGTATTGGTATTGAGCTGTGCCATTTGCTTTTGGCCTGCTTCCACAACAATAGGGTGTGAGTGCCCAACATGGGGGATGTTATTATAGGCATCCAGATAAGCGTTACCATAAACGTCATACATGTATTGAAATGCGGATTTATCCATTGCTATGGGTTTGTCGTAGCTCACGGAGAGTATTTTACTTACATGTTTCTGTCTTTGTTTTAATTTTTCAATTACTGGAACAGGTTTTTCATATGGTAAGCCTAGCTCTTTTAATATTTCACTTTCAAAAGAAATGGGATTTATTTCAATAAGCTTATAAAGCATTTTCCATGCATTATTTTCACTTACCGATGCGTAGGTGTTATTGGGATCCTGCTTTTTTGCATGTGCTGAGTGGCAGACACTGATACAAAGCTTTGAAGCGATTAAATAATAAAGAATTGAAATTTCTCTTTCTTGAAGCGGGATGATTTTATGATAAGCATGTATTAAGGGGAGAGTGAATTCAAATATATTTTCTTTGTCATATCCTATATAAGTAACGGCTGTGGCAATTTCATTGATTAAAGGAGAATAAACCATATCCCCGAAATCAATTAATGCATTTACCTCATCTCCTTTGATTAAAATATTCCATTCGTTTGCATCACTATGGATGAATGACATTCTCAATTCAGGAGCTATAGGAACTACAATCTGTTCAAATTGCATAAAAAAGTACCGAACCAAATTCTGATTTGAAACATCTGAAATATCTGAAATATATTTTCTGTTTAAAGACAACTGTTGAATGTCCCAATCACATTTTCGGGCACGAAGTTCAGCGTTGTCAAAATCCATTAATTCAGTGTCGAGGTCTGCCAAAAAAGTCCCAAGAGACATAGCCATTTGTTTGTTCGGGTTTAAGTCTCCGAGAAACGTCCCATTTAAAAAAGACAATAATCTACAAGAATTGAGTACACCATTGATTACAAGATTCTTTGTATATGATTCGTCTAGAAATGGAATTGGCTTTGGGGTTTTGGAAATGCTTTGCTGTTGTAAATACAACAGCGCTTGACTTTCTGCTTCTAATAAAGCAAAATTAGACCGAGTGGCTGGATATGTTTTGAAAATGAATGATTCTCCCTCAGTCTTGATGAGATAATTGATATTATCATAACCATTAAGTTTTGTTATTTTAATTGGTGAAACCCCGAATTCTTTTTTAATGATATCCTTCATTTCAAGATCCTAATAAGTTTGAGGAACAATGTAGCTATCGCTGATTCGATTTTTGATTTTCTTTGTTTCTGACATAGATAAGCTTGTATTTGCTTTTGGAGCTTTCTCTTTGTTCAATGTCAAATAGGCCCAAGGATTTAATTAATGGTGTCAATTTTTCAAATCCGTAATTACGTGAATCAAAATTGGGTTGTTTCTTTTGAATTAAACCACCGACATCACCGAGAAAAGCCCATCCATCATCATCTGATAAATCCGAAATTGAATTTTGAATCAACATGATTTCTTTGCGTTCAATTTGTTCTACAGAGCTTTTTTGGCTGCCTTTAGTTTCTTTTTTAGGCGCCTTATTCGCAATAATTTCGATGTAGATGAATTTGTCGCAAGCTACAATGAACGGATTTGGTGTTTTCTTTTCTCCAATTCCTATAACTTTCATTCCCGCTTCTCTAAGGCGAGTAGCTAGTTTGGTGAAATCACTGTCGCTTGAGACTAAACAAAAGCCATTTACTTTATCAGTGTAAAGGAGGTCCATGGCATCAATAATCATAGCTGAATCTGAGGCGTTTTTACCCGTTGTGTAGCTGTATTGTTGAATAGGTGTGATGGCATTCTCGAGGAGGACATTTTTCCACTTTGATAATCTTGGCTTTGTCCAGTCTCCATAGATTCTTTTGATGGTTGGGTTGCCATATTTGGCAATTTCTTCCATCATTTCGTGCACATGGGCAGAAGGAATATTCTCGCCATCAATGAGCACTGCTATATTAAGGTTCATTTTATTTGAATTAATTATTTAATACTAAAAGTACCATAATCTTTACTAGAATAAATGGTTTACGTATAAGACTTATAAAGATGGTATTGTTTTAGTATTCGTTTTGATAGAGGGATCGCCATTCCACATCTATAATTTCTAGTTATGGTTGCTTTAGCTTAAGATAGAATCGGATATATATAAATCAGGTTGTGATTGATTTCAGCGAGTGACGAGAGAACCTCACGGTTAAATTAAGGTAGGCGCTTGATTATATAAAACAATAAAGCGGATTAAACTCTGTGAAGAATTATAATCCGCTCTCACTTTCGTTGCGAACAACTATTAGTGCCAAACTACTGTTATTATGACTTCTGTTTCCATTTTCGTCCAAAGACATCCATTTTCCACGTCTAGCAATCCAGTCTACATCGTTCTTCGTGCCCAAAGACACTTCGATTGACGAAACTTCACACATTATAAATCGACTTCATTCGACAAAAATTTCGATTTACTTTGTCTTTCTTAGTAGGGGTGCTACCGAGGTCGCATCCATACCTTAGAGTCGTTTACTTTTGATTCTCATTTTCATAAGAATCTAATGTTTCGTATATTTTCTGAGGAAACCTTCTCAGAATTGAACCTCAGTCGATGTGTTCAATTCCCTTCAAAATACTTCACCTGTAAACTTCCCGGGAAAACTTCGCCCGTTGGCGAGTCTTTTATCCCTCATTTGGTCTACCAAAGTAAAGCAGGAATGTTTCCAAAAGCAAGAAGAATGGATTGAAGTTATTAAGAATTAGCCTCTTACTTATCAAGAGCTTGTTAACCGGACTTATTAACAATTGTTGAAAACCTAATGAATTCCGATTATATTTGAAAATGCAAATATATATATTCGTTTGTATCTAAAACTTAATATGATGAAAATCCTTTTCTTTTTCCTGGCTCTTTTTGTTTCTTTTTCAGGATTCACACAGTGCACAGTCGATCAAAGCTATACTGTCGCTGGTATTTACCCGGATCCTTTACCGACAGGTTATACGGGTCAGTTTTATTCTGAGGATATCACCTTTGTAATGCCTACAGATACGAGTGGAGCGACCATAAATAATTTTGAGATTGTAAGTATTGC
>ENA-OWPI01000637-OWPI01000637.1-marine-metagenome-genome-assembly--contig:-NODE-637-length-46692-cov-6.525668_pt1 | contig 46692 bp, 47 predicted proteins | sample MGYA00238138_ERZ651775 | MGnify/ENA primary metagenome ERZ651775 (study PRJEB26906, sample SAMN06265043) | marine metagenome | isolation source: Helgoland LTER site | place: Germany:Helgoland, sampling...
CCCAAAAATGAAAAAATTGAAATGATCTTAAGAATGCCTTCTTTTTTCTTGGGTTTTAAGTATCTTTTAATAATAAGAAGCTCTGACTGTGTTATCAATTGAAATATATCTTCTTTAATTTGTTTATAATAATATCAAGATTAATAATTTCCTTTTCTTCTCCTAGCTCTTTAAATTCAAACTCATCACCACTTTGTTTTGCGCCTATAATGATCTGATAAGGTATCCCAATGAGATCAAAATTTTTAAATTTACTGGCTGGACTTTCGTCAGTATCATCCAAGAGGACTTCAAAAGAATTATTTAATAACTTCTCATAAACATCAGAAGTTTTTTTCTTTAAAGCTTCATCATTTTTTTTACCTAAGTATATAACGGCTACATGAAACGGGGTTACGCTAGTAGGCCATTTCATAACATTCTCTTTATAATTAGCTTCTATAATTGCTCCAGCTAATCTTGAAACGCCAATGCCATAAGAGCCCATTTCTACAGTTATATTTTTTCCCTCACTGGAGTTTACCAGTGCCTTCATAGGCTTAGAATACTTGTCTCCAAAATAAAAGATGTGACCAACTTCAATTCCCCTTGTTATAAGTTGATCTTTTTTTTCTACAGATTTGTCAAAATCAGATTGGTTAAACTTTTCATCTGTAGCGGAATATATATCTGTGTACGATTTTACCATTTTTGCTAAACTTTTTGAGTCATTCTCAAAATCACTAATCTTCAAATCTAATATTTTTTTGCTTGTAAAAATTTGACTTTCTCCAGTATCCGCCAAGATTATAAACTCATGGGAAAGATCTCCTCCAATAGGGCCAGTATCTGCTGCCATAGGGATTGCCTTTAAACCTAAACGCTCAAAAGTTTTAAGGTAGGCGTAAAACATCTTGTTATATGAAATAATGGCACCCTCTTTATTTTCGTCAAAAGAATAACTATCTTTCATTAAAAATTCTCTACATCTCATAATTCCAAAGCGGGGCCTAATTTCGTCTCTAAACTTCCATTGAATATGGTAAAGGATTAACGGCAATGACTTGTAAGACTTTACATTGTCTCTAAAAATTTGTGTAATAAGCTCTTCGTTGGTTGGGCCATACAAAAGCTCTCTATCTTGCCTGTCTTTAATTCTTAACATTTCCAATCCATAACCGTCATAACGTCCACTTTCTTTCCATAAATCTGCAGATTGAATAGTGGGCATCAGCATCTCTTGAGCACCAGCTTTATTTTGCTCATCCCTTACAATGGATTCTATTTTTTTTAACACCTTAAAGCCAAGGGGTAGCCATGAATAGATTCCTGAAGCAGACTGCCTTATCATCCCAGATCTAAGCATTAGTTGATGTGATTTTATTGTGGCATCTGATGGAACGTCTCGAAGAATGGGTAAAAAAAGGTTTGATAGTTTCATTGTTGTGAAAAATATTCTCTTAAATTTATAATTTCAAAATATGTCAAAAGAATAATAATCGCAAATATTATTACTGAAGCCAGAGTGGTTATTAAGAATTTTTTAACTATATTAGGATTAGAGGGGGCGCCAGGATCGGTTCCTGGGGCGATATTATCATTTTCGATTTGTGAGGAAATTTTTATTGGTAAAATTATGAATAGCACTACCATCCAGATAACTACAAAAATTACAAAACCACCTCCTATGGACATGCCTATAAACGAATTAGAATTATATTGGTGTAAGGTCTTTTTTTAGTTTTGCTATAAATAATTTTTTTCAGATTAGATTTTAGCCCGTCTATTAAATTTTTTTCTTGTTTTTTATTATTCAGAGAGTAGGTGCTAGTAATATTAACTATCTCATCTTCAAGGTCGTATAAAATTTCATCAAACTCCTCATCATTTAATGGCAAACCTCTTAAGTTAATAATAGGGTTTCGATCTAATTGACCTTTTTTAGATATAAGCAAAGTTACATCCATCAATCCATTGCTAGCAATGTTTTTTCGATCTTTTAAAAATCTTGAATCCTCATCTATCAGTCTATTCCCATCCACTAGCATTTTTCCATTATGAACCTTGTCTATAATTTTTGGTTCTCCAGGATATATTTTAATTATATCTCCATTCTCTATTAGTGCTGGGTGTTTAACTCCTTGTAGTTTTGCAAAATCATAATGCTCTTTTAGATGACGATGTTCACCATGAACAGGAATTGCTATTTTAGGTCTAATCCAACTATACATGTCTTTCATTTCATCTCTTGCAGGATGGCCAGAAACATGAATGAAAGCATTGTCTTCAGATAATACATTTATCTCTCTTTTGACCAATATATTATGCATTTTAAATAATTTTTTTTCGTTCCCAGGAATAATTCTTGAAGAAAAAATAACCGTATCATCTTTGTCTAAAAATACATCTGGATGCTCTTCATTTACTATTCTATTCATAGCGCCCATTGGCTCTCCTTGACTACCAGTGCAAAGATAAACAATCTTATTTCTTGGAATTTTTTTTGCATCCCTTGGATCTAATGGTGGCTTAATATCTTGTAGATAACCACAATCTCGTGCTGTGTTATAAATTCTGTGCATCGATCTGCCCACTAAAGATAGGTGCCTTCCTGCTTTTTCAGCACATTTAAAAACTGTTTCCATTCTTGAAGCGTTAGAGGCAAAAGTAGTAACAACAATTCTATTTTTAATATTTTCCATAATAGTCATCATGCTATCACGAACATCTTTTTCAGAACCTGATCTACCTTCTGAAAATATATTGGTAGAATCGCAAATCATAGCAAGAACACCCTTGTCCCCTATGTCTTTAAGTTTACCCTCATCCATTTTTTCACCAATCAAAGGCTCACTGTCACATTTCCAATCTCCTGTATGAAATAATGTACCAGCAGGAGTTTTTATAGAAAGGGCATTAGGCTCTAGTATAGAATGTGTAAGCGATACATAATCAATATCAAAAGGACCTAAATTTACATTTCCATTTAATTGAATGGTTTTAAGGTTGTCCCCTACTTGAACTCTTTTTTCTCTTAGTTTTTCTTTAATTAAAGAAGCAGTAAAAGGAGTTGCGTATATTGGACATTCTAATAATGGCCAAAGATGCGCAATAGCTCCTATATGGTCTTCATGAGCATGAGTTAGCAAGATTCCTAATAAATCTTTTTTTCTTTGCACAATAAAATCAGGATCAGCAACCATCAAATCTATTCCCGGAACGGAATCGTCCGTAAATCCAACTCCAATATCTATCATAATCCATTTTTTTTCATCTTGAGATCCATAGCCATACAAATTCATATTCATGCCTATCTCACCAGCTCCTCCCAGAGGACAGAAAACTAATTCATTTTTACCTTGCGTCATATTTAAAATAATTTTTTATTGTATTTAATGATTTCAACAACACCCTGTAGAGTGATGTTTGTATTGATTGTCGATTTGTATTGAAGTGAATTTGAAAAAATATGTGCCAAACCACCAGTTAAAATTACTTTATATTTTTTTTTAGTAGTTGATATAATTTTTTTTAACAATCCATCAATCATTGCCACATAGCCCCAATAAACTCCTGAATTGATAGCTGAAATAGTATCTTTTCCTATAATTTGCTTCGTTTTCTTTAACTTTATTAATGGTAACAATGCGGTTAATGAACTTAGTGTAGATAAAGAGAGTCTAACACCAGGGGTAATCAACCCTCCATTATAAATTCCATTTTTAGACAAAATATCAAAAGTGGTTGCTGTACCAAAATCAATCACAATACAGTTAGATCTGTATAGTTGATTAGCTGCAAATACATTTGCCAACCTATCAGAACCTAACTGCTTAGGTTTTTTAATTTTAATTTTAATTGGATTTTTTAACTTTTTATCTAATATCTCATAGCATTTTATATTTTTTTTTTTCAACACAGACTTAATTTTCAAAAAAACCTTTGGAACTACTGATGTAATAACAGCATTTGTAAATTTTGTATTATTAACAAATTTTGTAAAATCTTTATTTTTTTCTATATCGGAAGTATTAAAATTTTTTAATTTAAATATCTTGTTATTGCCTTTGTTGTAATGAGCAAACTTAGACTGTGTATTTCCTATATCTCCAATTAAAATCATATAATAATTTTTTTCATTTCTTGATTTAAAATTCTAGAAAATTGCAATGTGTTTATCGATTTGTTAAATTCTTTTTTAAAATTGGTTGCCTTATACTTTTTAAGAATTGGATTTTTTATAAAATTAACCCCTACTCCAATGATGGCAAATAGTTTATTATTGTTAACAAAGCTTTCAATGAGTATTCCGCATACTTTTTTGTCTCCTATAAGAATATCGTTAGGTTTCTTAATTTTAAAATTATTTTTTTTGGTAATTTTGACAAATAAATTAAAGATAATTTTCAAAACTTCATACTGTAACTTGTCAATAGAATTGTAATTACGAACGGGAAAGAAAGCTGACCCCATAAAATTTCCTTTCATGGATACCCAATTATTACCAAACCTTCCCCTACCTTTTTTTTGGTGATCACTAATCACTAAACCTGACATAACTTTATGATTTTCAACTAATTTCTTAGCTTCATCGTTGGTGCTGTTAACGCTATCAAAATAAAAAATTGTCTTAGTCATTAATTTTATTGAACTGACTTTGATGCAAGGTTAACGAAAAAATTTAGTATAGAGGGATTTAAAAAGTAAAATAATATTAGCAAGGTTGAAAGTGCTAAGGAAATTTTAACACCTTTGCTTGAGATTGGATCGAACTTTTCTTGCTCCGGGTCAAAATACATTATTTTAATAATTCTCAAATAATAGAACGCTGAAATTACTGAAGTTACCAATCCAATTACGGCTAATATAATTAAATCCGCCTTAACTACAGCCATGAAAATATAGAATTTGGCAAAAAATCCAGCTAACGGAGGAATACCCGCCAAAGAAAAAAGCATTACTGTTAAGCAAAAAGCTACAAGAGGATGATTTTTGGACAAACCAGAAAGGTCTCTTATGTTTTCTAAATAGATATCTTTTCTCTTCATAATGAGAATGCAGGCAAAGCTTCCAATGTTCATTACGACATAAAGAAAAATATAAAGAACAGAAGCTGTCACACCTTCGTTAATTCCAGTGGCTAACCCTGCAAGACCATAGCCCATATGACTAATACTGCTATAGGCCATAAGTCTTTTAATGTTGGTTTGCCCAATGGCAGCAACAGCTCCCAAAATCATAGATGCTACTGATATGAAGATCAAGATAGACTGCCACTCATCAAAAACATTTCCAAAAGCAATATATAAAATTCTTATAATTGCTCCAAAGCCAGCAACTTTTGGAGCTAATGCAAAAAATGCTGTTACTGAAGTGGGAGCACCCTCATAAACATCTGGTGTCCACATGTGAAATGGAACAGCAGATATTTTAAAAGCCAATCCAATTAATATAAAGACCAGACCAAATAATAAAGCAATATTGTCAGCAGAAAAGTTTTCCGCAATGACGTAGTAGTTTGTGGATCCTGTAAATCCATAAACTAAAGAACAACCGTACAAAAGCAAACCAGAAGACAAAGCTCCTAGAACAAAATACTTAACACCGGCTTCTGTAGATTTTGTAGAATCTCTATTTAACGAAGCCAAAACATAAAGAGAAAGAGACTGAAGTTCAATTCCAAGATACAGGCCAATTAAATTATTTGAACTGACCATCACAAACATTCCAAGTATAGCTGTAGTAATCAATACTGGATATTCAAATTTATCTAATTTATTTTTCTTTATATACTGATCGGTAAAAAATAACGCAAAAGCACTAGACCCCAAAATAAGTATTTTTAAAAAAGAAGACAATTCATCGACTATGTAGTTATTTGAAAATAGCTTCATCGAAACAGTGCTATTCAAAAAAACTATAGGTATAGCTATCAAAAGCATAAAGGAAGTAAGCTTGGTAACTAAATTAAAACTATTAGTTTTAAAAACTCCAACCATTAACAATCCTAAAATAGAAATTGCTATAAAAATTTCCGGATATATAAAATTAATATTTTCCATAATTATTTAATCATTAAATTATTAAATGTTGCAATTTTAGTATTGTAAACAGAGACTAAATTTTCCACACTTGTTGAAATTGTATCTAAAATAATGTTTGGGTAAACTCCAAGTAAAATTACAAGAATCAGCAAAGGTATTAAAGTAATAAATTCTGAATAACTCATGTCTTTTAAAACTTTAACCTTATCATTGGTAATTTCTCCAAAACAAACTCTTCTATATAATGATAAGCTATAACAAGCTGACAAAACAACTCCTGTAGCTGCAAAGAAAGCTACCAAATAGTTCGTTTTAAATATTCCAATCAAAACTAAAATCTCTCCAACAAAACCGCTGGTTCCCGGAAGTCCTAAGCTTGCTAAAATAAAAATCATAAATACAATTGCATAATTAGGCATTACGTTTGATACCCCACCATAATCTGAAATTTGTCTTGTATGCATTCTGTCATAAACAACACCCACACAAAGAAATAAAGCAGCAGACACTATGCCGTGACTTATCATTTGAAATATACTTCCTTCAATACCTTGGGAATTAAAAGCAAAAATACCAATAGTAACAAAGCCCATGTGAGCAACTGACGAGTAGGCTATCAATTTTTTCATATCTTTTTGGACTAAGGCCACAAGAGATGTGTAAACAATAGCTATAATACTTAATGAAAATACCAAGGGTGAAAAAAAATCTGAAGCTACTGGAAATAAACCAAGGGAAAATCTAATAAAACCATAGCCTGCCATTTTAAGCAAAATAGCTGCTAGAATTACTGAGCCTGAAGTAGGAGCCTCAACATGCGCATCTGGCAACCAAGTATGAACTGGCCACATTGGTGTTTTAACAGCAAATGAAGCAAAAAAGCCAAGCCACAATAAATATTGATATTGCACAGGTATATCCAAGGCTAACAAAGCCTCAACATCTGTAGTGCCCGTTTGCATATAAATAAATATAATTGCAATCAGCATAAAAACAGATCCTAGAAGTGTATATAAGAAAAATTTAAAAGCGGCATACACTCGTCTAATCCCGCCCCATATACCAATAATTAAAAACATGGGTATTAATCCAGCTTCAAAAAAAAGATAAAATAAAAAAAGATCTAAAGAACAAAAAACTCCTATCATCATTGTCTCCATCACTAGTAGAGCAATAAAAAAATCTTTTTTTCTAAATTTTACACTGTTGTAGGTTGCAACGATACAAATAGGAGTAATAAAGGCAGTCAGTACAATAAAAAGAATACTAATACCATCCACTCCTACTTTGTATTTCACAAAGTCAATGATCCATTTTTTTTCTTCGACAAACTGAAAAGAGGATATGGTTTTGTCAAAGCTAAACCATAAAAATAATGACAAAACAAAAACTAACAAAGAGGTTAATAGAGATACGTGGAAACTAATTTTACCTACTCTCTCCTCCTCCCCTTTGTTAAAAAGAATGAAAAAAACTCCTATCAAAGGAAGAAAGGTGATTATGGTTAATATCGGTAAGTTCATTAATTAAAAAATCATCATGTAGGTTAATAAGATTGAAAGCCCTATCAGTATAACAAAAGCATAATGATATAAAAAACCAGACTGAAATTGAACAGCCTTATCTGAAACTGATTTGATTAATTTGGTTAAACCATCAGGACCAAAGCCGTCTATGATTGTACCGTCTCCAATTTTCCAGAAAAAAGTACCTATTTTTTTGGCAGGCTTCACGAATAAAAAATCATACAACTCATCAAAGTACCATTTGTTTACTAGAAAATTATAAAGAGGTTTGTTTATTTCTATAAAGCCATCCAGAGATTTTTTATCTTTGACAAAAAAGTAATAAGAAAGTGGAATGGCCAATAAAACTAAAATTGGAGTTAGTAGCAAAAACCACAAAGGAGGATGGTGTAAAACAAACTCTTTTAAAAAGAAAATTGAATTGTTCCAAAATTGAATAAATTGAGAGCCTATAAAATAGTCTTTAAAAGCATAGCCAGCAAAAATGGCACCTAACGCAAGAAATAAAAGAGGCACAAGCATTACCGCTGGAGATTCGTGAACCTTGGATAGGCTAATGTTTTTGTTATTAAAGGTTCCATGAAAAGTCATAAAAATTAACCTCCACGAATAAAGAGAGGTCATAAAAGCCGTTAACACACCAATGGTAACTGCATAACCAGCAAAAAAAGAAGTTGAGCTATAAGCAGTTTCTATAATTGCATCTTTTGAAAAAAAACCTGAAAGAAAAGGAAAGCCTGTTAATGCCAAGGTTCCAATGATCATTAATGAATAAGTGTAAGGAATTTTTTTCCAAACACCACCCATGTGCCTCATATCCTGCTCATCGTTAAATGCATGAATGACAGATCCAGCTCCTAAAAAAAGAAGCGCTTTAAAAAATGCATGTGTAAATAAATGAAAAATAGCAATATGATAAGCTCCCAAACCAGCTGCAAAGAACATGTACCCTAATTGACTACACGTTGAATACGCTATCACTCTTTTAATATCGTTTTGAACAAGGCCAATGGTACCAGCAAAAAAAGCTGTGGTAGCGCCTACCAAAACTATAATATTTAAAACAAAAGGAGAGTATTCAAATATTGGCGAACACCTCACAACTAGAAAAACTCCGGCCGTAACCATGGTGGCTGCATGAATTAATGCAGAAACAGGTGTTGGTCCTTCCATAGCATCAGGTAACCAAGTGTGTAAAAAAATCTGTGCTGATTTACCCATCGCTCCAATAAATAGAAAAATACAAATAAAGTTAATTAAAGAAGCCTCAATACCAAGCATGCTAATATTTTTATCTAAAAGCGTTGGAATAGCTTTGAACACATCTACAAAATTAACGCTGCCTGTGTATTTGAATATTAAAAAAATACCAATTGCTAAACCAAAATCCCCTACTCTATTAACAACAAATGCTTTTATGGCCGCTGAATTGGCTGATGGTTTTTTATACCAAAATCCTATCAAAAGATAAGATGCAAGACCTACTCCCTCCCAACCAAAAAATAGCTGTAAAAAATTATCTGATGTGACTAACATTAACATCATGAAAGTAAATAAAGACAAGTAAGACATGAACCTAGGCTTGTCAGGATCGTGGGACATGTACCCTACTGAATAAACATGAACTAAAGCTGAAACCGAAGTGACAACCACTAACATAACTGAAGTAAGAGTATCAATATTGATAGACCAATTAAGGACTAGGCCTCCAGAAGTGATCCAATTAAAAATCTTAAGATTGTAGGTGTTTGAATTTATAGCAACATCAGAAAAGATATAGATAGATAAAGCAGATGAAATTAATACAAAGGAACACGTAATAAGTTGTGAAATCCTATCTCCTAAAAACCTACCAAAAATACCAACTATGAAAGAAGCAACTAATGGCAAAAAAACTAATAAATAAGCCATTGTTTAACCTTTTAACGAGTTGATATCGTCTACGTGAATAGAGCCTTTGTTTCTAAAAAATACCACCAATATAGCTAATCCTATAGCGGCTTCAGCAGCTGCTACCGTTAATACAAACAATGTAAAAACCTGCCCAACAACATCATTCAAATAAACAGAAAATGAAACTAGATTAATATTTACAGCAATTAAAATTAGTTCTACCGACATTAAAATTACAATTACATTTTTTCTATTTAAAAATATCCCTATTACACCAATTGTAAAAATTATAGACGCAAGGAATAAATAATGGGTTAATCCAATTTCAATCATTTATTTTAACTCCTTCAGATTGCTTCACTTCAATCAATTCAACTGAATCAGTTCTCTCTCTAGAAACTTGCGTGGTAATGTCTTGTCTTCGAAGAGATTCTTTTCTTCTAAAGGTTAGAACGATAGCACCAATCATCGCTACTAATAAAATAAAACCTGACAATTGAAAAAAGAAAATATAATCTGTGTAAATTACTAGGCCTAGGCTTTCCGTATTAGTGATAGTCTTATTTACAATGCTATTAGACACCACAAAATCAGGTTTGTATTTCCAAGTAGCAATCATCATTCCAAGTTCTAACAAAATAACAAGACCAATCAGTAATCCAAATGGTATGTATTCTAAAAAACCAGATTTTAATTCTGAAAAATTGACATTAATCATCATGACAACAAATAGAAAAAGCACTGCTACTGCTCCAACATAAACAATCAAGGTGAGCATTCCTAGAAACTCAGCTCCCAACATAATAAACAAAGATGATATGCTAACAAAATCAAGTATTAAGAAAAAAACTGCATGAACAGTATTTTTACTAGCAATCACCATTAACGAGGATGCGATTGTTATAAATGAAAAAAAATAAAATATAATTGAGTGAGCTAGCATTACCTGTAGGCTTTATCTTTTTTGATATTATGAGCAATTTCTTTTTCCCATCTATCTCCGTTATCCATTAGCTTATCTTTGTTGTAATAAAGCTCTTCTCTAGTTTCTGTAGAAAATTCAAAATTAGGTCCTTGCACTATTGCATCTACTGGGCAAGCTTCCTGACAAAGACCACAATAAATACACTTAACCATGTCAATGTCATACCTGGTAGTTTTTCTAGAACCGTCCTCTTTAAGTTCTGCATCAATAGAAATTGCTTGAGCGGGACATACTGCTTCACACAATTTGCAAGCTATGCATCGCTCTTCTCCATTTGGGTACCTACGCAAGGCATGCTCTCCCCTAAATCTTGGACTTAAAGGACCTTTTTCAAAAGGATAGTTAATAGTAGCCTTGTCTTTAAACATGTATTTAATTGCCAAATAAAGAGCTTTTACAAACTCCACTAAAAAAATTGTCTTTATAATTCTATTAAATTTCATAATTAATTTGGAAGTAAATCAAAGTAGAATAAAAATCCTGAGGTTAATACCACCCAAAACAAAGAGAGTGGTAAGAATACTTTCCATCCCAATCTCATTAATTGATCGTATCTATATCTTGGTACAATTGCTTTTACCAAGGCAAATAAAATAAATAATAGTAGAATTTTTAAAATTAGCCAAATCGGAGAAGGAATAAGATTAAATGGAGCAATATCTAACGGAGACAACCACCCTCCTAGAAATAAAATAGAACCTAGTGCGCACATTAATAATATATTTGCATATTCTCCAAGCCAAAAAAGTGCGTACATCATGCCTGAATATTCAGTTTGATATCCAGAGACCAATTCTGCTTCTGCTTCCGGAAGATCAAATGGAGGTCTGTTGGTTTCTGCTAAGGCTGAAATAAAGAAAATAACAAACATTGGGAATAAAGGAATGGCAAACCATATATTTTTTTGAGCAATAACAATATCAACCAAGTTTAAAGAGCCAACACATAATAAAACGTTGATAATAACTAATCCTATAGAAACTTCATAAGAAACCATTTGAGCTGCTGACCTTAATGCTCCAAGAAAAGGATATTTTGAATTGGAGGCCCATCCCGCCATAATAATTCCGTAAACCCCCAAAGAAGAAACTGCAAATAAATACAAAATTCCAACATTAATGTTAGTTACATAAAGGTTTTCTCCAAAAGGAATTACTGCCCAGGCCAACAAAGCTAAGGACATAGTGACGACTGGAGCTAAAATAAAAATAATTTTATTTGCACCTGCTGGGATAATTATTTCTTTAAAAATATATTTTAAGGCATCAGCAACAGTTTGAAACAAACCAAATGGACCAACTACATTTGGACCCTTTCTTAACTGAACAAGACCCCACACTCTTCTATCTACCCAAACAATTAAAGCTACAGCAATTAAAACAGGAATTAATAATGCCAAAATCTTCAAGCTATCAAAAAGTATAATATTTAAGTATTCAGACATCATTTCTAATCGTCCGTTCCTGTTTTTGCTAATTGTTCTCTGGCAGTTTTGCACTCCATCATAGTTTTCGAAGATCTAGCAATTTCATTGGTCTGATAATAATCTATACTAGTAAAGTGTACTTTAGAATCTAACGTGTCTACAGATGCAATGGATAAATTTTCAGTTTTTACTTTTGGCAATTGATTAATTTCCGGAAAAATAGAAAAAGACTCAAAGATTTTGGATCTTAATTGTTCAATAGTATTGAATTTTAATGGTTTTTTAAGAACGTCCGATAAAGCTCTTAAGATTTTCCAATCCTCTTTTGCATCTCCAGGAGGAAAAGAGGCCTTATATGCAGCTTGTACTCTGCCTTCTAAATTAACATATAAACTATCTTTTTCCGTATAAGCAGCTCCAGGCAAAACAACGTCTGCTATCTTTGTATTTTTAGAGCCATGTGAGCCTTGATAAATAATAAACTTATTTTTATTATCAATTTCTACCTCATCTGCACCAATCAAATATAAAATTTCATTTTTTAAAACATCCTGGTTGGTATTGTAGGCACCTAGCATTAAAGCTCCTACAGAGGACGCATTTCTATGAAGTGTATTAAGACCTGAAAGAGCATTATATTTTTTCAAAATATTTTTTGAAGTTTCCAAAACAAACTTTCCTTGCTTAGAGTTCAAAACACTTTCACCAATTATAAATATTGGTCTTTTTGATTTTTTTATTTTATCAGTAAATGAATTTGTTTCAGCTTCTATATCTTTAAGAATACTTAAATTATCACCTAATAAATTTATTTTATACGTTTGATCTCCAGGATTTCCGATTGAAAAAACTTCTGTTTTTTTGCTAACAAAGTTTTTTCTAATTCTAGAATTTATCATCGTTGCTTCTAATCTCGGGTTTGCACCAACTAATAAAAATAAATCAGCATCATCAATTTCAGCAATGGGAGTGTTAAATAAATAGTTAGAAGGATGAGATGGATCTATATAAAAATCTTTCTGTCTAAAATCTACCGATTCACTACCACTAACACTTGATAGTAAATTTTTTAATGAAAAAATGGTTTCCAAATCTACCATGTCTCCGACTAGGCCACCTATATTTGCAGTTTTTTTAAACTCTTCACTAATTTTTAAAAAAGCTTCCTCCCAAGAACATGGAATTAGCTTGCCTTCCTTTTTAATGTAAGGCTGATCTATTCTATTCGAAGACAATCCGTCACAAGCATATCTAGTTTTGTCAGATATCCACTCTTCGTTAATATCTTCGTTTATTCTAGGTAAAATTCTTTTTACATCCCATCCTTTTGTATCAACTCTAATATTAGATCCAACCGCATCCATAACATCTATAGTTTCTGTTTTGGTTAACTCCCAAGGTCTTGCTTCAAAAGCATAAGGCTTAGAAGTAAGCGCTCCCACAGGGCACAAGTCGATGACATTGGCTGATAATTCGCTGTCTACAGTTTTTTCAAGAAATGTAGTTATTTCCATGTTTTCACCGCGATTAATTGCACCCAAATCAGGAACGCCGGCAATTTCTTCTGCAAAACGAATACATCTTGTGCAATGTATACATCTATTCATTTGGGTTTTGATTAACGGTCCCATGTATTTTTCTTTTACAGATCTTTTATTCAATTCATAACGAGAGCTTCTACCTCCGTAATTAACTGATTGATCTTGAAGGTCACACTCACCGCCCTGATCACAAATCGGGCAATCTAATGGATGGTTAATAAGCAAAAATTCCATAACACCTTCTCTTGCTTTTTTTACCATCTCTGTATTTGTAAAAATTACTTGTCCTTCTGCAGCTGGCATTGCACAGGAAGCAACAGGCTTTGGTGATCTCTCCATTTCCACTAAGCACATTCTACAATTTCCAGCTATAGAAAGTCTTTCATGATAACAAAATCTTGGTATTTCTTTTCCTGCAATTTCACAAGCTTGCAAAACGGTAGTTCCATTTTCAACTTCAATCTCTACTCCATCTACTTTAACTTTTGGCATTAAATTATGTCTTTCCGTAAATGATATTGGTCTGAATTACACTTTGCTTCCATTTCTTTTCTAAAGTGTCTTAAGAGACCTTGGACAGGCCATGAAGAACCTTCACCAAAAGCACAAATCGTATGTCCTTCAATTTGCTTAGTGACATCCATAAGCATATCAATTTCAGAAATATTAGATTCTCCTCGACCTATTCGTTCTAACATTCTCCACATCCAACCCGTACCTTCCCTACATGGGGTGCATTGACCACAACTTTCATGTTTATAAAATCTTGCTATTCTAGCCATGCACTTAACAATATCTTGTGACTTATCTATTACTACTATGCCTGCTGTTCCCAAACCACTCTTTGCCTCAATCAAAGCATCAAAATCCATAATTATAGTTTCACAAATATTCTTTGGAATTAGAGGCATGGACGAGCCTCCAGGAATTACAGCTTGTAGATTGTCCCATCCACCTGTTACTCCACCCGCATGTTTTTCTATTAAAACTTTTAAAGGAATACCCATTTCTTCTTCAACATTACATGGATTGTTAACATTTCCAGAAATACAAAAAATTTTAGTTCCTCTGTTTTTTACTCTTCCAAAAGATGCAAACCATTCGCTTCCTCTTCTTAAAATAGTAGGAACTACCGCAATAGTTTCTACATTGTTAACTATAGTTGGGCATCCATAAAGACCTATCAACGCTGGAAAAGGAGGTTTTAATCTTGGTTGACCTTTATTTCCTTCAAGACTTTCTAGTAAGGCTGTTTCTTCACCACAAATATATGCTCCTGCTCCATAGTGAATAAAAATATCTAAATCCCATTCAGTTCCTGCAGCATTTTTTCCTAAATAACCTTTTTCATAAGCCTCATTAATTGCCTCTTGCAAAACTTTTCCCTCGTTTACATACTCGCCTCTAATATAGACATAACAAGTATTTGCACTTACTGCGTAGGCTGCAATTAAACATCCTTCGATTAATTTGTGAGGCTCATACCTTAATATATCTCTATCTTTGCATGTTCCTGGTTCTGATTCATCAGCATTAATTACTAGGTAGTGAGGTCTTCCTTCTTTGACTTCTTTCGGTGCAAAAGACCATTTAACTCCAGTGGGAAATCCGGCGCCACCTCTACCGCGTAGCTCTGATTTTTTAATCTCTTCTATAATCCAATCTTTTCCTTTAGAAATAATTTCTTTAGTATCTTTCCAATCACCCCTAACTTCAGCTGCAGGAAGGCTAAAACTCTCATCTCCGTATAAATTTTTAAATATTCGATTTTTATCTTCTAGCATTTAATTTTTTAATAAAGTTAATCTTTGTTTAATCGGTTCAGATCCTTTTCTTCCTTTTTGAGATCCTAATTTTGGCAAGCTATCGTCTTTAAAGCTTTTAAAAATCTTTTCTGCTGAAATGGCATCTAAATCCTCATAATAATCTTCGTTAATTTGTATCATAGGTGCATTAACACAAGCACCTAGACATTCCACTTCAATCCATGAGCTTTTTTTATCTTCACTTAGATGTCCTTCTTTGCTAGAAATATATTTTTTACAAGCTTCTACTATTTTTCCAGAACCTCTAATTGCGCACGGCGTTGTAGTACACACTTGGACAAAATATTTTCCTACAGGGGCAAGGTTATACATTGTGTAAAACGTAGCCACCTCATAAACTTTTATGTAAGGAACTTCCAAGAGATCAGCAATATATTGAACCGCTGCTAAAGGTATCCAACCATCATTTTGCTTTTGTGCTAAATTTAACAAAGGCATCACAGCACTTTTTTTTCTAACTTCTGGATATTTTTTTAATATTATATCTTTTGTTTTTAAATTTTCTGAGGAAAAAATAAATGATTGTGGCTGATCTTTAGCAACATGTTTTCCACTCATCGGTCAACCTCACCAAAAACAATATCCATAGAACCTAATACAGCCGGAACATCCGCTAACATGTGTCCTTTGATCATATAATTCATAGCTTGCAAGTGTGTAAATCCAGGTGCTTTAATTTTACAACGATAAGGTTTGTTAGATCCATCAGACACCAAATAAACACCAAACTCTCCTTTGGGTGCTTCAACTGCAGCATACACTTCTCCTTTAGGTACGTGGTAACCTTCTGTGTATAATTTAAAGTGATTGATTAATGCCTCCATACTCATTTTCATTTCCTTACGTTTCGGAGGTCCTACTTTTGTGTCAGCTGTCATAACAGGTCCCTCTGGTATTTTTTGCAGAGCTTGCTTCATAATAGAAATGCTTTCTTTCATTTCTTCTATCCGGCAAAGATACCTGTCATAACAATCTCCATTTTTTCCTACAGGAATTTTAAAATCAAATTCATTGTAACATTCGTAGGGATTAGATTTTCTTAAATCCCAAGGTACGCCGGATCCTCTTAACATAACTCCTGAAAAACCATGGTCCAAAGCTTCTTGCTTAGACACAATTCCTATATCTACGTTTCTTTGCTTAAAAATTCTATTGTCAGTAAGTAAAGTTTCTAAATCATTGATTACATCAGGAAAGGTTTCACAAAATTTATAAATATCGTCCGCAAGACCAGTGGGCAGATCTATGTGAACACCACCAGGTCTAAAGTAATTAGCATGTAATCTTGAGCCGGACACACGTTCATAAAATACCATAAGCTTTTCACGTTCTTCAAAACCCCACAAAGAAGGTGTTAAAGCACCAACATCTAATGCTTGTGTTGTAATGTTTAAAATATGACTTAAAATTCTTCCAATCTCACAAAAAACTACTCTGATATACTGAGCTCGAATAGGCACTTCAATTTTCAAAAGCTTTTCCACTGCCATAGCAAATGCATGCTCTTGGTTCATGGGAGCCACATAATCCAACCTATCAAAATATGGAACAGCTTGAGTGTATGTTTTGTGTTCAATTAATTTTTCAGTTCCTCTATGCAATAAACCAATATGTGGATCAGCTCTTTCAATAACCTCACCATCCAATTCAAGAATCAAACGAAGTACACCATGTGCTGCTGGATGCTGTGGGCCAAAATTGAGATTCATTGTTTTGGTATGTTTGCTCATTTCTTTTCTTCCACTTTATCTTGTTCTTTTTTAATATACTCAGAGCCTTCCCAAGGACTCTCAAAATTAAAATCTCTATAATCTTGTGCTAGCTTAACTGGCTCATAAATAACTTTTTGATGTTCTGCGCTATATCTGACCTCTTTATATCCAGTGAGAGGGAAATCTTTTCTTAATGGATAGCCTTCAAATTCATAGTCAGTCAAAATTCTTCTGAGGTCGGGATGATTAGCAAATCGAATTCCATACATATCAAAAACTTCTCGCTCTTGCCAGTTGGCAGATGGAAAGGTGTCTGTAAGAGTTGGGACTATTTCTTCATCTCCAATCTTGATTTTTAAAGAAATTCTAAAATTATTTTCATGACTTAAAAACAAATAAATAACTTCAAATCTTTTACTCTGTTGAGGATAATCAACTCCTAAAATATCTATTAACTGACGAAATTTAAATTCGGGAGATCTTTTTAAAATATCAATATTATGAATAATATTATCTACATCACAATTTAAAATAAGATTGTCATGAGTCAAATCTACATCGTTAAGCTTTAATTCTTTTTTTTCTAAAACTAGCTTTTTTAAATTTTGATAAATTTCTGACATTAGCGTTGAAGACTTCCTTCTCTTCTTATTTTTTTTTGAAGTTGCAAAATGCCATACAGCAATGCTTCCGCCGAAGGTGGGCAGCCCGGAACATAAATATCTACGGGTACAATTTTATCACAGCCTCTTACTACTGAATAAGAATAATGATAATAGCCACCACCATTGGCGCAACTACCCATGGAAATTACATATCTAGGTTCTGGCATTTGATCATAAACTTTTCTTAAAGCAGGAGCCATTTTGTTTGTTAAAGTTCCAGCTACAATCATGACATCTGATTGACGAGGTGATGCTCTCGGGGCTGCTCCAAAACGTTCCAGGTCATATCTTGGCATGGAAGTTTGCATCATTTCAACAGCACAGCATGCAAGACCAAAAGTCATCCAGTGCAAAGATCCGGTTCTAGCCCAATTTATGAGTCTATCACTACCTATGGTAACAAATCCCTTTTCCGTAAATTCTTCAGCAACTTCTCTGAATTCTTTTGGAATCTCTTTTAATTTTTCTGCAGGTACTATTCCCAATCTAACGCTCCTTTTTTCCACTCATAAATAAAACCAATCGTAAGAACCGTTAAAAACATCATCATACTCCAAAAACCCAAGGGACCTAATTGCCCCAAAGTTACAGCCCAAGGAAATAAAAAAGCCACTTCAAGGTCAAAGATAATAAATAGAATTGCTACTAGATAAAACCTTACATCAAATTTCATTCTAGAATCTGAGAAAGCCTCAAAACCACACTCATAAGCTGATAGCTTTTCCATATCTGGGTTGCTTGGTGAAAATAAAAAATTAACAAAAATAAACCCAAAACCAAGGCCAATCGAAATGAATAAAAAAATTAAAATCGTTGCGTAATCTCTTAAAAACTCAGTTTCCATAGGCCTTGTCTATACACCTAAATTATATCCTAATAAATAAGGGATTGACCTAATTACCCACACAAAATGTCGCAAAACTTAACTAATTTGAAAATTTTTTCCAATCTATCTTTAGTTTTTTATTTTTTTTTAAAGAGCTTAACAAAAGGCTTGCTAGAGGCAGATTCTTTTTTCCAACTGCCTTTAATAGCAAAGAACCAACATCAAGCATCAGCTCAGCACCCTCCACTGTAATATTTTTCATTTGTGATTTAATGATGTTTTTATACAAAAAACCACTACCTAAAAAAGAACCCATTTTACTATTTCTTCCTCCCAAAGCACTCACGTAAAGATCACCAGTTCCAGCAGGCCCTAAGACCGTTGAGGTTTGTCCCTTAAATTTTTTAACTATAATATTCATTTCGCGAATAGACTGTTCAAATAATGCGGAAGCTGCATTAAAATAATTTTTTTTCTTATTTTTTTTAGACAAATATTTATTCGACTGCCCAACAGAAGAGCCTATGATGGTTGCATAAATATTTTTGGTCGCAGAGCAAATTTCTGCTCCAGCTATATCTGCTGTAATATCTGGGTGATAATAATCATTTTGTAATATTTTTTTAACGTACTTTGCATTGGCGATTGAATTGCTAGCCAATACCGTTCTTGTGTGTGTTTTGTTTACCAGCTCACCGGCAAGACATGGACCGGCTGCATAAACTATTTTAGTTAATTTATTTTTTTGCTTAAAAAAATCTGAAAGTTTGTAAATTTTATTTTTAGATTTAAATAGGCCTTTTGTTAAAATTAAAATAGGGCAGCTTGGTTTTAGTAAACAAAGTTGTTGGGAAGCCCATAAAATTCCATTCGAGTTAACTCCAACAACAACTAAGGAATATTTAGATTTGATAACCTCTTCTACATTATTATAAAATTTAACATTATTTGAAAAAACTAGTCTAGATTTTTTATCTTTTTTAATTTTAGATGCATTTAAGCTAGAGATTTTTTTACGATCGAATGGAGTGCCCAATACAGATACTTTTTTTTTATTATGATCTAAAAGAGATATGTAAGCTGTGCTAGCTACACCAAAACCTAATATTAAAATTTTATTCATAAATTAACTTTTTATTAAGAGTGATTTATTTTTTCCAAAATAGCAAATAACTTATTAACAAAGTTATTTTTTTATTGCTTAAATAGCCATCTAAAGAAAATGGTGCCCCCTATCTGATTCGAACAGATCACCTATTGATTACAAATCAATTGCTCTACCAAATGAGCTAAGGGGGCGCGATGGCAAGTTTTTACATAATTAATGAATTGATGACAATAAAAAAGAGGTGCCTTCTATACTTCTGATTTGGATTTCTGGTCAAGAATCAACACACACCCAACAATCAAAATAGGAAGACCATAAATTAAGTTTTCCGTCCATTGTAAACCTTCAAAAAACGTTGAGATAGATAATGCCACTATTGGCATAACTACTCCTATGTAGCCTGCTCTAGCTGAGCCGATCCTTTCTAATAAATTTAAATATAAATAAAAGGCAATAACAGATCCAAATATAACCAAATACAGGAAAGAAAAAATATAGGAAGTAGAAAAGTCAAAAAGCAATTCAGCTCCACGATATTTTGCCACCATGAGCGTAAACAAAGAACCATAAATCATTCCATAAGATAAGGATGGGAAAAAAGGAATCTTGTTTTTAAAATTACTCTGATGCAACAAATTGCCAGTAGAGGCCCAAAAAGTTGCTATAAAAGAAAAGGCGATTCCCAAATGCGTATTATTACTCGATTCAAATGTTAAGATTTCTTTTTGAAAAATAATAAAAATTCCTAGAATTCCAAGTCCAGCAGCTAACCAGGTTTTTTTTGATGAAATAACTCCAAAATAGATTCTCTCTCCCAAAATGTTCATAATTAAAATAGAAGAAAACGCGACGGTAACAATTCCACTTATTAAATAAGTATTAGCAGAATAAAAAAATATATAGTTTAGGGAAAACAAAGCAATCCCGAGAGCTACAAAGCGAATATGATCTCTAATTCTAAAAATCATATTTTTTTTTGCAATAATTAAAATAATAAACAAAATTACACCAGCTAAAAAAAAACGATAAAATACAGATACAATAGGATCAACAATTCCAAACTGAAATTTTATAAGATACCAAGTAGGTGCCCAACAGGTTAAGGTAGATAAAAATAAAAGAAAGTTTCTCATGCTTAAATATTTTTTATAAGTTGTATTTTTAAAATTATATTTATTTTTAAAATATGATATAAAAATTTAATGAACAAAAAATTTTCAATAAATGAAATTATAGATGCTGTTAATAGTATTAATTCTGTTTCAAATCATCAGAAAGCAAAAAAACCAACTACAGAAAAAATTTTACAAGCAGTTAATAGAATTTATAATAATGAAACTACTATTGAGGCAAATAGCCAACCAAATGAAATTACAATTGAAATAAATAAACAACCAGAAGAAAAAACTGTAATTAAGAGTGCGGTCTCCAAAACTAACCTGGAAAAGGTTATCAAGGTCAAAAAAGATAATGTTATTAAGAAAACTAAAACTATATCTTTTGAAAAACCTCTTCTCTTAACAAAAATAATTAAATATAAACCTACTAATACAAAATCATTATTTTTAAACAAGTTGCATAACTCTAAAATTAAAATCATTACTATGATGCCACCGGGAGCTAGCAAGTGATCATAAATTGCAAGTGTGGTAAATATCAATTTGATGTAAAAAAATCAGAACTTGGAACTGGCAATAGAGAAGTTCAATGTGGTATTTGTAATTTAAAATGGATACATGGAAACAAATTAAACTCTAAGAATTTCTATTTTTCTCGAGTATTATTTTTTTTCGTAATTTTTTTTGGTTTATCAATTATAGCTCTCGATTATTTCCAAATTTTTATTATTACTAATATACCTTCATTTCAGACATACTATTTAGCAAAGGAACAATTAATTATAAATATAGGTCAGTTTTATCATCTTGTTAAAGAAGTATTAATTTTAAACATAGGCCCTTATCTAAAGTAATATGTATTTATGGAGGAGTTAATTAAACTTGCTGCCAACACAGAATCTTTTGGTTTGAAAGGAAATGCTCAATTTAAAAATATATTAAAAAATAAAAATTGTGGCGATGAGATTAAAATAGAATTCGATCTAAAGAATAAACAAATAAGTAATTTTAGGTATGAAGGTGAAGTATGCATTTATTGCCAAGCATCAGCTTCATTGCTTTCCAAAAATATAAATAAGCTCAATTGGGACAGCTTAGGCTTATTTAAAATACAAATTATGAACTTTTTTAACCAAATTGATACGAAACAAACTTTCGAGATTATGGGTTTCAAGTCGCTTTTAAATATTAACAATAGAAATCGTAAAAACTGTATTGTTTTACCTATTGATGCGATATTAACTACGACTATTACAAATGATTATTGAAAAAATCAAAGCTAAAGGCGCTGAAATTTCTGTTCTAGAAGGAACAGATCGTTTGCAATACTTAATTGATATAGCGAATGAGGTTACTGAGTTAGATAATCAATATAAAATCCAAGATAATAAAATTGCTGGATGTGCTTCTAATCTTTGGGTTGTTGGTTCAAAACAGTCTAACGATACAATGCTCTATAGATTTGATGCCGATGCATTCATTACAAAAGGTACCGCAAAACTTGTTATTGATCTGCTAAATAATGAACAAATCGCAGAGATTTCAAAACTAAATAAAGATGATTTTAAAAATCTTGGAATTTTAGAATTGCTTACAGCTCAACGACAAAGTGGTCTTTCTAACTTAATTGATACTCTTATATCAATTGCAAAAAAAAATTTAGCTTAATTTTTCTCTCTTTTGTAGTTAGAAAAACCAAACAACCCCAGAAGAATTAATGCAAATGGATAAATCCAGTCTTTGTCAGGCCTGTTAGTATTCTCTATCTTAAATTCGCTAATAATGTCTCCCTGCTGAAATCCAGCTTTTTTGGCAAGACCATTCCACTTAATTGTATCTACAATAACTAGTTTGTTTTTGTCTGTTACCACATTCAATCCAAAATCTTGAAGAGTATATTTCTTTTCAAAACTATTTTCTTTAATTAAGAATAGCTTGTAACGTTCACCATAATCACTGTTTCTAGTCACTTTAAATCTTACCTCTTTGTCAAAATCTAATTGGACTGTTTGAGCCTGATTGACATCAAAATAATTATACTTGGGATATACTCTATTTAAAATAAACTCTGGCGCAAGAAAGGAGATAGAAATAAACAAAAAGATAATAATTTCATACCATCTCAGCTTATTGAAAAACCAACCCTGTGTAGCTGAAGTGAAAATTAAAATTCCAATTAAGGAGGTAACAATAACTAATAATCCATGCCAAATATTTTCAATACCTATTAATAACAATTCATGGTTAAATAAAAAAACAATTGGTAGAATCGCAGTTCTCAAGCTATACCAAAATGCTTGCATTCCTGTTCTCAAAGGATCTCCTCCCGAAATAGCTGCTGCAGCATAAGAAGCAAGTCCAACAGGAGGGGTAACATCCGCCATTAACCCAAAATAAAACACAAACAAATGAACCGCAATTAATGGAAAAATAAATCCTGAAGCCGCCCCTACCTCAACTAGTACCGCAGCCATCAATGAGGCAACCACTACATAATTAGCAGTAGTTGGTAGACCCATACCTAACAATAAACATAAGATTATAGTTAAAAATAATAAGATCACGATATTGTCTTTGGCAATAGATTCTATGACGATAATTAAATTAGTGCTTAAGCCAGTAGAGCCAACTGCTCCAACAATTATTCCGGCTGTTGCAATGGCAATACCCACTCCAACCATATTCAATGCACCTTTTTCAAAGCCAACTACTGTTTGATTAAACCAGGATTTTAAAGCAAATAGATAATCAGATTCTTTAAATAGCTTTTGAACTAAATTCACAAGTATCAATGTGATAGTTGCAAAAAAAATTGAATATGAAGCTGTGTAGCGTAAAAAAACCAACATATAAATTAAAACAAAGATAGGAATTAAAAAATGCAAACCGTCTAAAAAAGTTTTTTTCAAATTTGGAATTTCACTTTCTTCCATTCCTTTTAGGTTCATTTTCAATGCCTCTAAATGAGAAATATAAAATAAAGCTAAGTATGAAATAATTGCTGGAAGAAATGCATGTTTTACAATTTCAAAGTAAGTCACTCCTATAAAACTAGCCATTACAAAAGCAGCAGCACCCATAACGGGAGGCATTATTTGGCCGTTGACTGACGCAGATACCTCAATGGCTCCAGCTTTTTCTTTGGAAAAGCCAGATTTTTTCATAATAGGAATGGTAAAAGTTCCTGTGGTTACTGTATTTGCAATTGAAGAACCTGAAATTAATCCAGTTAATCCAGAACCAAGAATAGCTGCTTTCGCTGGACCTCCTCTCATTCTTCCCACCATTGAAAATGCTAAATCTAAAAAATATTTTCCTCCTCCAGCTGTTTCTAAAAGAGCGCCAAATAAAACAAATAAAAAAATAAAATCAACAGAAACACCAATGGGAATTCCAAAAATAGCTTCCTGATCAAACCATTGAAAGCCAACAAGACGTTTTAAAGATAATCCTCCATGAGAAATAATCTCAGGTGCATATCTTCCAAAGTAAGAAAATAATAAAAAACATACTGCAATAATAACTAAGGGTGTGCCGATGGCTCTTCTTGTGGCCTCTAGCAAAATAAGAATTCCAATACTACCGATAATAATTTCCAATGGAATGGAAAGATTTGCAATATCAACCTCTAAAAGAACCCCGCCTCTTGCAATAAGTTGGTCATAAAAAAAATAAATATATAAACAGCAAAAAGCTGCTGTAATGCTAATTATAATATCAAAGAATGAAATTTTTTTACCTCTAGCAAAAGGGTAAATTAAGAATGTTAAAGTTAGGGCAAATCCTAAATGTATAGCTCTTGCTGGTAGACCTTTAAACATTCCAAAATCGAACATGAATGGAAAAGGAGATGCATACCAAAGCTGAAATAAAGACCAAATGATTGCAAGAGCACTTACAATTTTTAAATGCGTTCCAGTCAAATTTCTCGTAGGAGATAAATCTTCCTGGATCTTACTTTCTACATTTTTTTTTATATTTAAAACCATTGTGAAAATACTGGGCTATAAAAAAAAGGCCCAACTAAAAAGCGGGCCTTTTTAATTTAGTTTAAAAACTAGATTACATTAACCCAGCTTCTTTGTAATATTTAATCGCACCAGGATGTAAAGGTGCAGACAAACCATCTTTGATCATATCTTTTTTACTTAAAAAAGAAAATGCAGGATGTTGTTTTTTGAAATCATCAAAGTTTTCAAAAACAGCTTTTGTCACCAAATATACTAACTCATCAGAAACATCAGCACTTGTTACTACTGTAGCTTTTACACCAAAAGTAGTCGCGTCTTTTTTCTGATTAGAGTAAGTACCTTTTGGGATTACAGCTTGTGCATAGTAATCAGCTCCACTAATTAACTTTTTCACTTCAGATCCAGTTAAATTAATTGGGCTTGCTTTCGCAGCACAAGTAGCAGCTTGTTCCATTGCTCCATTTGGAAATCCAACTGAATAACCGAATGCATCAATTTTACCATCACATAAAGCTTTTACTTGCTCAGATGATGTAAGCTCTGTAGTTGATTTGAAGTAACTATTGTTAACTCCCATAGCTTTCATTAGCTCTTCCATAGTTCCTCTTTGTCCAGAACCTGGGTTACCAATGTTTACTACTTTTCCTTTAAGGCCTTTAAAGTCTTTAACTTTAGATTTTTTGCTAGCCCAAATTTGAAAAGGCTCGTTGTGTACAGAGAATACAGCTCTTAGATTTCCGTATTTTTTTCCTTCCCATTTGCTAGATCCATTTACAGCATGGTATTGCCAGTCAGACTGAGCTACACCAAATTGAAATTCACCTTCTTTAATTTGTCCAATATTGTAATTCGAACCACCAGTAGAAGGTGCTGTACATCTGTAAGCTTTGTCACCACCTTTTTTTCTTCCGTGCTCTTTACTGATTGCAGATTTGTGCAACATCTTACAAATAGCGTTACCAGTTTGGAAATAAACTCCAGTTGGTCCACCTGTTCCTATAGTAAAAAATTCAGCTGACTTTGCCGTAGCCGTCAGTGATAAACTTAAAGCAAAAATACTTAAAGCTCCTACTACAGAAGATATTAGTTTTTTCATAATGTCCCCTTTTTTAAAGTTGATTTTAGATGCAGTATTACATCTAATTTATTACACGAGAGAGCCTATCGTTAAAAAAAAAGAGACTCAAGCCCTTTATTTAACAGCCCAATCAGTGATTTTGTTAATACCTTTGACTATTTTAGGGGCATAAATATTCAAATCTTCATCACTTAGCTTCTCTTTCGAATAAGAGTAGTTAAGAAATTTTTCACCGTCAAAATCGACGAAACTTAATCTAAAAATTAATTTTTTTGGATCAAAGCCAAAATCAGACCCAGGCAGTAAGGCAACTCCTGTTTCATCTAAAAGAACTTTGCAAAAATCCGTAGAGGATTTGAATTTATTTGATAGTAAGGTGCTAAAATCTGGCATGATATAAAAACCTCCCTCAGGTTTTAATACTTCAATATTATTAGTTTTTAATTTTTTATAACAATACTCTCCAATAAGATTTAAAATTTTTTTAGAATGATCTAAAAATTTAGTTTGATCAGACTCATAAGCAACAATTGCAGCATATTGAATTGGTGCAGAGGGCGAACTATAAGCTTCACTAGCAAGGACTTGCATTTTATCATTTAATTCTTTTAAAGAATCAGGAATAGCAAAAAAACCTAATCTCCAACCACCTGCTCCACACCACTTGCTAAGACCATTGCTGACAATCGTCTTTTCAGGATAATATTTTGCAATAGATTCATAATTTTCAGAAAAATTTAAATCTGAATAAATCTCATCTGACAAAACAATAATATTATTTTTTTTTAAAATTTCAGCAAGTTCTTTTAAATTGTTAGCATTGGTTCCTGAAGGATTGTTGGGAGTATTTAAAATTATAATTTTATTTTTAGCGGTAGATTGTTTTAATACTTCCGTGATTTCTTCAGATGTTACGTGCCAATTATTTTCTATTTTTGTTTGTACCCAATGAATCTTGTTATTTGAAATAATAGATTGTGGCTCATAAGAAACCCAACTAGGCGCAGGTAAAATTATGTCTCCATCGAAAGCTAATTGTAACAAAAACATTAACTGTTTAGTCCCAGGTCCTACAAAAACACTATCGACAGAAAAATGATTTAATTTTTTTTGTAATAAAGTTTTGTGAATAGATTTTCTTAAAGATAGAAGACCATTTACTGGTAAATAATCTTTTTCAAAAGCATGTACCTTTAACTCATCAACAATATTTTGAGGAATAGGAAATGGAGATTGTCCAAAACCAAATTTAAAAACTTCTCCACCAGATTTTTCTATTGCTTTGCATTGCTCATTAATAAGCAAAGTTGACGATGGTTGTAGCTTAGATAGGTGAGACTTAGATAGCATGATTTAGAATATATGATTATTAGTTTACAATAAAAAGTAAATTATTTTTCTTGTTTGGGCTCTCTGTCTTTAAAAGTAACTGTTCCCTTGTATGACTTGTCTTTGTTAATGCTATCTTGCCAAGTATGAGAGACCTTCCCCTTGTCTATTAGCTCTAACATTTGTTTTTTAGACAATTTAAATTCTGTTCTAGCCCGTTCCCAATTAACTTTGTCTTTTAAATATACTTCCGAATTGCTTTCTCTTAGATTTAGCTCAAAATTATCTCCTAAAGAGTATTTTTTTTTATACTTTTTAAAGCGTTGATAGGTTGGATCTGTATAAAGCTTGTTATTCATGGATTAGTTCTATCTTATTTTTTCATAGATTGAATAAAATCTGATTTTTTAGCCTACCTATTTAAGAACCTTCTTTGGTGCGGCCAGAGAGACTTGAACTCTCACAAGCAAAGCTCATACGGCCCTCAACCGTACCTGTCTACCAATTCCAGCATGGCCGCAAAGTAATGATTTTAAGCATTAATAGTTATAAACGTGACAATAATACAGTACCAATTATAATTATTCTGCTATTAATTATTTTTTTATGAACACACAACAACTTACTTTTACAGATGAGGTGAAGCATGAAACTTCCTCTATTTATAATAAGATTAAAGACTCAATACCGGATATTGAGTGGCCTCTTCTTGCACCTTATATTTACGAAATTAACAAACTAAAAAAAGAAACTAATTCAGTTATATTGGCTCACAACTATCAAACACCTCAGATTTTTTATGGTGTAGCAGATATTGTAGGAGATTCCTTGGCTTTAGCGGTAGAAGCTTCAAAAGTAAAAGAGGATAATATCATAATGTGTGGTGTGCACTTTATGGCAGAAACTGCCAAAATCATGTCTCCTGATAAACATGTGTATCTTCCCAGTTTAAAAGCTGGATGCTCTTTAGCAGCATCTATTACCGGACAAGATGTTATTGAACTTAAGAAAAAACACCCCGGTGTTCCCGTGGTAACTTACGTAAATACTTCTGCTGATGTGAAGGCTGAAACTGATGTTTGTTGTACATCAGCCAATGCAGTTAAGGTGGTAGAGTCTCTTGGTGTTGATAAAGTTCTGTTTTTACCAGATGAATATTTGGCAAAATATGTTGCTACTAAAACTAATGTTGAAATTATTTCCTGGCATGGAAAATGTGAAGTTCATGAAAAATTTAGTGAAGCAGAGATAAAAGAGTTAAGAAAAAACTATCCTGATCTTATGGTTATTGCTCATCCAGAATGTCCTCCAGATGTTATTGCTGCCTCTGATTTTGCAGGGTCCACGTCTCATATGGTTAATTATGTTAAAGACAAAAAACCCAAGGACGTTTTTTTAGTTACAGAATGTTCTATGAGTGACAATATTGAAATTGAAAATCCAGATGTAAATTTTATTAAACCCTGTAATCTTTGTCCTCACATGAAGTCTATTACATTGTCGAATATATTAGACTGCATGCAAAATAAAAAAAATGAAATTTTAATTGATAGTAACACACTAGAGCGAGCTCGAGGTTCTATTGAAAAAATGGTTGCTGTTGGAAGACAAGATTAATTGATCTTGAATAATCTTAATAAAATTATTTCTGATGCTCTGAGAGAAGATGTTCCCACAAAGGATATCACTACCCAGTTAACTGTTGCTAATAAAGAAAAAGTCCATGCAAAGATTATTTCCAAAGAACGGGGTATTTTATGTGGATTAGAAATGGCTAAGGCAGTTTTCTTATCTGTAGATCCTTCTTTAAGAATCAAAAAAAAATTTAAAGATGGAAATATAATTAAAAACAATCAATCCATCTTAGAAATCTATGGAAAAAAAAGCTCTATTCTAACAGCTGAGCGAACTGCTCTAAATTTTTTAGGTTTAGCGACAGGCATAGCTACTAAAACTAACTATTTATCTAAAAAAATTAAAAAATTCAAAAGCAAGGTTTGTTGCACTAGAAAAACTATTCCTAATCTCAGAAATCTACAGAAATACGCCGTATTAGTAGGGGGTGGCACTAATAATCGAATGAATTTAAGTGATGAAATATTTGTTAAGGATAACCATCTAGCAAATACAAAAAATATTACATTGCTTCTCCAGAGTGTAATTAAGAAAAATACATCTAAAAAAATTATTACTGTAGAAGTGGATACGATTGCTCAATTAAAAATGATTAAACATTTAAAAATAAACCGAATTCTTTTTGATAATATGCAACCATCTCAAATCAAAAAAGGTATTCAGTTACTACCTAAAAATATTCAAACAGAAGCGTCTGGAAATATTAATGAAAAAAATATTGTTAGCTATGCCAAAACTGGCGTCAACCGTATTTCTATGGGTTCTCTAACTCATACTATATCTAATTTTGATTTTTCTTTAGAAATTAAAAAGTAGACTTATCTTTTCGATCTTATCTTTGCTTGGGCTGCTGCCAATCTAGCAATAGGAACTCTATAAGGGGAACAGGACACGTAGTGCAATCCTGCATTATGACAAAAATCAATAGAGTCCGGGTCACCACCGTGCTCTCCACATATACCAAGCTTAATTTTAGAATTATTTCTTTTTCCATTCTCACAAGCAATCTTAACTAACTGCCCTACACCATCAACATCAATGCTAATGAATGGATCAATTTTGAAAATATTATTATTCACATAATCATCTAAAAATTTTCCAGAATCATCTCTACTGATTCCAAGCGTAGTTTGAGTTAAATCATTCGTTCCAAAACTAAAAAAGTCAGCTTGTTTAGAAATTTCAAATGCATTTAAAGCTGCTCTTGGTAATTCGATCATCGTACCGACTAAGTAACTTAATTTGATAGAATGTCTTTTCTCAACAGTTTTGGCAACCCTATCTACTAAAGCTCTTAAAATTTCTAACTCTTTGGCAGTACAGATTAAAGGGATCATAATCTCAGGAATAATTGGCTTTACTTTATCTTTTTGACACTGCACCAATGCTTCAAAAATAGCTTCACACTGCATCTCATAAATTTCTGGATAAGAAATGGCTAATCTACAACCTCGATGTCCCAACATAGGATTTTCTTCGTGTAAATCATTTATTCTATTATTGATTTCATGCTCTGAAATATTCAAACTATTAGCAACAATGGAAATTTCTTTTTTACTTTTAGGTAAAAATTCATGTAAAGGTGGATCTAACAGACGAACCGTCACTGGCAGTCCGCTCATTGTTTTAAATATCTCTATAAAATCTTTTTTCTGGAACGGTAGAATTTTTTTTAAGGCTTCATTTCGATCTTCTACGTTTTTGGATAAAATCATCTGTCTTACATATAAAATTCTCTCATCATCAAAAAACATATGTTCTGTTCTACAAAGACCAATACCCTCTGCTCCAAAATCTCTTGCTACTTTAGTATCCAATGGGGTTTCTGCATTAGTTCTAATTTTAAGAGATCTAGCTTTGTCTGCCCATGCCATAAGGGTGGAAAAATCCCCAGAAATATCAGGCTTAATAGTATTTACCTCTCCAAGCATAACTTCTCCTGTAGAGCCATCAAGCGTAATAATATCTCCTTCTTTTACTTCGTGAGAACCAGCTTTAAAAAGTTTGCTTTCATAATCAATTTGAATTGTTCCAGCTCCTGAAACGCAAGGTCTTCCCATTCCTCTCGCAACTACCGCGGCATGACTTGTCATTCCTCCTCTGCAAGTTAAAATTCCTTCTGCAGCGTGCATTCCATGGATATCTTCTGGCGAAGTTTCCAATCTAACTAAAATTGATTTTTGCCCTTGTGCTTTTAATTGCTCAGCATCATCTGCTGTAAAAGTTACTTTTCCTGTAGCAGCACCAGGCGATGCGGGTAATCCTTTTGCAACAATATTCTTAGTTGCGTTAGGATCTAAAGTTGGATGTAATAAGGTATCAAGAATTTTTGGATCAATTCTCAAAACAGCTTCATCTTTATTAATTAATTTTTCTTTAACCATGTCCACAGCAATTTTAATACTAGCTTTAGCTGTTCTTTTTCCAGACCTAGTCTGTAACATCCATAATTTTTTATTTTCCACCGTAAATTCTATGTCTTGCATATCTCGGTAGTGTTTTTCTAATTTTTTATAAATGGTCACTAGCTCATTGTATGCTTTCGGCATAGATTCTTGCATAGAGAGTTCTTTTGATCCTGCCTCTAATCTAGCTTTCTTAGTAATGTTTTGTGGAGTTCTAATTCCTGCTACCACATCTTCACCTTGCGCATTAATTAAATACTCACCATAAAAACTATTTTCTCCCGTAGAAGGATTTCGAGTAAAAGCAACACCGGTAGCACAATCTTGTCCCATATTTCCAAATACCATAGACTGAACATTAACTGCTGTTCCCCACTCTTCCGGAATATTATTTAATTTTCTATAAACATTAGCTCTGTGATTTTTCCATGATTGAAATACCGCTCCAATCGCACCCCATAATTGTTGATGGACATCTTGAGGAAAATCTTTTCCAGTTTCTTTAATAATTTGTTCACGGAAAGATCCAATTAAAGATTTCCAATCTTTAGCTGTAAGGTCTGTATCTAAAAGAACTCCTTTAGTTAGTTTGTAATTTTCAATTAAATCTTCAAAGTTGTGGTGGTTTACGCCAAGCACCACATTGCTATACATCTGAATAAATCTTCGGTAGCTATCATAAGCAAATGCTTCGTTGTTTGTTTTTTTTGCTAAGCCAATAACAGTCTTGTCATTTAATCCTAAGTTTAAAACTGTATCCATCATACCTGGCATAGAAACTCTTGCACCTGATCTTACAGAAACTAAAAGTGGATTAGATGCATTACCAAATGATTTTTTTATTTTTTTTTCAACTTTTTTTATTGAGTCTTTTACTTGCTTAACTAAAGCAGCAGGATATTTTTGTTTTAGATTATAGTATTCGTTACAAGCCTCTGTCGTAATTGTAAATCCAGGAGGAACAGGTAATTTTATTCTTATCATTTCTGACAAGTTGGCACCTTTGCCACCTAACAAATTCTTTAATGATTGCGTGTTTAATCGAGGAGTATCTTCAAAATTATATACCCACTTAAATTTAGTGGAAGTTTTTTTGCTTTTAGATACCTTGGCTTTTTTTACCTTGGTTTTTTTTAGAGCTTTTTTTTTAATCTTCTTGGGCATTAAATTCCTTCAAATTTTGAAAAGTCTGTAAAATTATCAAAGGTTTTACACATCAAAAGTAATAATTCTAGTCTATTTTTTTTCACTTCTTCATTCTCATCATTAACCTTCACTTCTTCAAAAAATTGATCTGTTATTACTTTAACTTCAGACAGCATCTGGATAGTTTTTTTAGAATCGCGAAGTCTACTTGGGGTTGTAAAGTATTCTTTGACCTCATTGATTTTAGCAAACAATGTTTCTTCAATTTCAGAATTAAACAACACGATATCTGGAGTTCCAAATATATTTCCTTTTATAATATCTTCATTTTGTTCTAAAATATTTTTAGCACGTTTATATGCTGCAATTGAATTTATTCCCTCGGGTTGTTTGATGCATTTTGCAATGGTAATAATTTTTAAAAACAAAGTATAAAAATCATCGCTTCGGTTGTTGTTTAATACTGAATCTACTACATTGAAACTAACATTTTTCTCTTTGAGCAAGCTCTTAAATCGATCATTAAAAAATTCTACCAAATCATCTGCTAAGCTTTTATTAGTAATCTTTACGTTCTTAGATAAATATAAATTTTTTGCATTGTTGATGAGTTCTTTTAGGGAGATGGATAGTTTGTTTTCTATCACAATCCTAATCATGCCCAACACTGCTCTTCTTAATGCAAAAGGATCCTTAGAACTCGTAGGCTTTAATCCTATTCCAAAGAAACCAATTAACGTATCTAGCTTATCGGCAAGAGCTACGCATATTGCAATTTTATCTTTAGGAACTTTGTCAGATGGACTTAGTGGTAAATAATGTTCTGAAATAGCATTAGCAATTTCTGGGCTAAATCCTTGAGAAATTGCAAAGTACTTTCCAATGACTCCTTGTAGTTCTGGATACTCTCCTACTAAATCTGTCACCAAATCTGCTTTGCAAATAGATGCTGCAATTTCGGCATCACCTTTATTGGCACCAATAATATCAGCAACCACTGAGGCTAACTGTCTAACTCTTTGAGTTTTGTCATACAAGGTTCCTAGGTCCTTGTAGAAAGCAATACCATTTAATTTAGAAACATTTTTTACAAGATTTTGTCTTTTGTTTTTGTCCCAGAAAAACTTTGCATCTGACAATCGAGCTTGCAACACTCTTTCATTCCCATCTATAATTAATTTTTTTTCATCTTGGTTGTTGGAAATGGTAATAAAACTGTTGGTAATTTTTCCCGTTTCTAAAGACTTCATGGGAAAGTATCGTTGATGTTGCATCATAGTAAGATTCAGCAATTCCTCTGGTAACACTAGAAAATCAGCAGAAAAAGAGCCTTTTAAAGCAGTTGGATGATCTACTAAATTAGTCACCTCTTCTACTAATCGTAAGTTAGGATTGTCTTCGCACTTAGATTTTTTAAAAATAGAAGTGAGGCTACTTAAGATCATTTTTTCTCTAACATCTTGATCTAAAACAACATTTTTATCTTTCAAGACTTGAAAATATTGTTGCGCAGATTTAATCGTAATATTTTTTTCATCATAAATAGCTCCCACATAAATTTTATTAGAAGAAGATAAGTGATGAAAATTAAAATTGATCGTGTGTTTGTCTAATAGGCAAAGAATAGATTTTAATGGTCTTCCCCAAAAAAGATTATGGTCGGCCCATCGCATAGATTTTTTCCAATTTAAACTTTGTAATATTTCTGGAACCGTAGTTGAAAATAATTGCTGTAAGTCTATTTTTTGCTGTTTGGTTTTTACAAAATAAAAACTTCCTTTATCAATCGTTTTTTCAAACACATCTTTTTGTTCTAACTGATTTGATTTTAAGAAACCTATCAAGGCCTGTTCTGGAGAGCCCACCTTAGGTCCTTTAATTTCTTTAGATGGAATTGACAGATGAGAGGGTAAACCATCTATGGAAACGCAAAGACGAGTTGGCGTGGAGAAAACAAAAAATTTCTTATAGTTAATATGAAACTCTTCTAGTTTTTTTTTAAATGAAGATTCAATATTGTTTCTCGTATCGATTTGCAATCCATGAGGTATTTCCTCAGAATACAGTTCTAATAAAAAGTGAGCCATTTATTTTTGCTGGCTATCAATCCAAGCCTGGCCACAGCCTTTAGCTAAGTTTCTAATTCTGGTAATGTATCCTGCTCTTTCAGAAACCGAGATCACTCCTCTTGCATCTAGTAAATTAAAAGTATGGCTGGCCTTTAAGCACTGGTCATAAGCAGGCAAGCAAAGTTTTTTTTCTATTAAGACATTACATTCAGTTTCTGCAAAACTAAACATCTTTAACAAATTGTCTGTATTGGCATGTTCGAAATTATATGCCGAGAATTCTTTTTCAGCCTGCTTGAATATTGCTTCATATTTTATACCTTCTTTATTCCATTCAATATCAAACACACTTTTTTTACCTTGAATAAACATTGCTAGTCTTTCTAAGCCGTAAGTAATTTCTGCAGTAACTGGTTTGCACTCAAACCCTGCCATCTGCTGAAAGTAAGTGAATTGGGTAACTTCTGTACCATCGCACCACACTTCCCAACCAAGACCAGCCGCACCTAAAGTAGGACTTTCCCAATCATCCTCAACAAAGCGAATGTCATGATCTTTATGATTAATTCCAATCGCAGCTAGACTTTTTAAATATAATTTTTGCACATCTTCTGGAGATGGCTTGATCACTACTTGAAATTGATAATAATGCTGCAAGCGATTAGGGTTTTCGCCATATCTTCCGTCGGTGGGTCTTCTCGATGGCTGAACATAAGCTGCTTTCCATGGTTCTGGTCCTAAGGATCTTAGTGTAGTCGCTGGATGAAACGTCCCTGCGCCAACTTCTGTATCGTAAGGCTGAAGAATAACACAACCCTGATCCGACCAAAATTTTTGTAATTTAAAAATGATTTCTTGAAAGTTTAAAAAATTAGGTTGCTTCTTTACTTTACTTGCAGCCGCTGTCTTTATTTTCTTAACAACTTTAGGTTTTGCTTTTACTTTTGCTTTTTTTGCAACCATATTAAAGTCCGAACTTATTCCAAAAAGATCTGGTTTCTAATTCGCTTACTATTGAAGAGGCTGCATTAGCCATGCTAGAAGATAATTTTTTCTTTAACCAACCTTCTTGCTTCTCAAAATTTTTAACCTTAACGTCTTTTCCAAATTGATCTTCAATGACTTGAAACATATTTCCGATTCCATCAATCAGACCCAGTTCCTTTGCTTTGGATCCTGCCCAAAACTCACCTGTAAATAATTTATCATCTGCTAGTGTAATTTTTCCTTTTCTACTGTTTTTAACTAGTAGAATAAATTCTTTATGTAGCTCTTCTTGAATTGCTTTTAATTTTTGAATGTCTTCCGGCTTTTCTTCTACAAAAGGATCTAAAATACTTTTGCTGGTACCTGCAGTATGCACTCTTCGTTCTACTCCTGCTTTTTTAATCAATTCTTGAAAACCAAAACCTGAATAAATAACTCCAATCGATCCTAAAATAGAACTAGCGTTTGCATAAATTTCATCTCCTGCACAAGCCAGCATATATCCACCTGATGCTGCAACGTCTTCTGCAAAGGTGATTACTTTTACTTTTTTTTCATCGGCTAATTTCCTAATAAGAGAATATAATAAATGAGATTGAACAGGGCTCCCACCAGGTGAGTTAATGGTAATAGCTACGGCCTTGATTTTTTTAAGAGAGAAGGCTTTTTTGATAATCTCGTGGTGCGATGCATAGCTTAAACCTTGTTGAAATCTTCCTACATTGCCAATCACGCCTGATAGGCGAATATGAGCTATAAGTGGTTTTTTTTTAAAAAACATATTTTATTTAAGCCTTTTAAAACTTAAGAAATTGAGAGTAAAGTACTATAGCATGATTCAATTGCATTTGGTGCGTCATTAGATAATTAACTATGGTCATTTAAATAAGCTAGATTAAGCCATGTCTAATAATGTAGTTCCATTAAAGAAGCTAGAAACCTCCAATCCTTATGAGGAGCTTAAAAGTGTTTATCAATCAGAAATTGAACAGGTAGATTCTTTTATTAAAGAGAAACTTTCAAGCCATGTCGAGCTTATTGGAGAGATGTCTTCTTACTTAATTCAGTCTGGTGGAAAACGACTAAGACCTTTGTTAACGATCGCATCTTCAGGATTGTTTGGTTACCAAGGTGACCGACACATTAAATTAGCAGCTTGTGTAGAACTTATTCATAATGCCACTTTGCTTCACGATGATGTGATTGATAAGTCAGATTTTAGACGAGGCAAAAAAACTAATAACCATCTTTGGGGAAATAAAAATTCTATTTTAACTGGAGATTACTTATTAGGCAGATGTTTTGAGATCATGGTCGAGGATGGATCTTTAGAAGTGTTAAAGCTACTCTCTTCTGTGTCATCCGAAATCGCACAAGGAGAAATTCTTCAGCTACAACATGAAAAAGAAGTTGAAACCTTAGAAAAAACTTATTTGGAAATTGTTGGATCCAAAACGTCTTCACTGTTTGCAGCTTCGATGCGAGTGGGTGGATGCATTAACAATAAATCTAAAAATGAAAAAGAGGCTTTGACGTCATTTGGATTTAATCTTGGAATATGCTTTCAAATTACAGATGATATCTTAGATTACTATTCTGATAAAATTGCTTTTGGAAAAGTAATTGGGAATGATTTTTATGAAGGCAAGGTTACTTTGCCTACTATTATGCTATATCAAAAATCATCAGATATAGAACGACTAGCTTTAAAAAAAATGTTTACTCGTAAAGAACGCACCAAGGAAGAATTGGCCTACACATTAAATTTAATGACCAAGTATCAAGTTATTGCTTCTTGTAAAAAAAGAGCAGAACATTTTTCTTCGGTATCAGCAGATTCTCTTGGGATTTTTCCTGAAAGCAAAGAAAAAACTAGATTACAAGAATTGGCTTTTTATATCGTTAATCGAATTAATTAAGTTTCCAGATACTAATATTTAAAATCAAAGCGTAGGAACTCCACATCAAATAAGGAGTCATTAAATAAAAAGATACTTTGCTGATGGGCCAATAGATTTTCATAAGAATAATTATAAAACTAAGAATGGCTACAATAATGAATACTGCTAATCCAATCTGATGCATGCCAAAAAATACGAAGCTCCAACTAGCTCCAACTAATAAATGTATAAAATAAATAAAAATAATTTTTTTGGCATAATATACTTTTATTTTTTTTAGATCATTCCAGACATTCCATACCGCAACTGACATCAGGGCGTACAAGGTGGTCCAGACAGGACCGAATACCCAATTAGGAGGATTAAAGTTTGGCTTTACAATATCTACATACCAAGTGACCACCGATGGAATGGTAATAATGCTGGCCGGTAGGGAGATGGCATACGTTACAAGAAGTATAAGGGCTAAGCTTTGATATTTTTTAATAAAATTCATAGAAGATCTGTATTACGAACTAAAAACAAAATGATAACGGCAATAAAATGACCATAATAAGTGAGGTTTATAAACACTCTTAAAATGAACTTATGATCATCTTTAATCTTTAAATAATCACATAAAACATTGCCCGGATTGTAGAGCAATTCCCATTTCACTTGTTAAGCTACTTCGTCTCTATAAGAATCTAAAGAAGGACAAGAACAAACTAAATTTCGATCACCATACACATTGTCCACTCTAGAAACAGGTGCCCAAAACTTATTCTCTTTTAAATATTTTAATGGAAAGGCTGCTTGCTCTCTCGTATATTTATGTTCCCACACATCACCGGTTAATTCTTGATGGGTATGAGGAGCGTTCTTCAAGGGATTATCTTTTTCATCAAATATTTTATTTTGAACCATAAGAACTTCTTTTTTAATATTAATTAATGCATTACAAAATTTATCAATTTCATTTAAGCTTTCGCTCTCTGTTGGCTCAATCATTAACGTTCCTGCAACAGGCCAAGACATGGTCGGTGCATGAAATCCATAATCAATTAATCGTTTTGCAATATCTTCTTCAGAAATACCGCTTTCCGCTTTAATGGGACGAAGATCAATAATACACTCATGTGCTACCAGCCCTTTGGTTCCTTTGTACAAAGTTTTAAAATGTCCTTCTAATTTTTTAGACATATAGTTTGCGTTTAAAATCGCAACTTCCGTTGCTTCTCTTAAACCTTTAGGTCCCATCATACGAATATACATCCAAGAAATTGGTAGGATGCTAGCGCTTCCCCAAGGTGCAGCTGATACCGCTCCCATTCCAGTTTCTGGTCCTGAGTTTTCTGTAATAACAGAATGATTAGGTAAAAAAGGCTCTAAGTGTTCGTTCACACCAATCGGTCCCATTCCAGGTCCTCCACCTCCATGTGGAATACAAAATGTTTTATGTAAATTCATGTGACACACGTCTGGTCCAAACTCTCCTGGTTTTGCAATTCCAACTAATGCATTCAAGTTAGCTCCATCCATATAAACTTGACCACCATGATCATGAATAATTTTACAAATATCAACAATGCTTTCTTCAAACACACCGTGTGTAGAAGGATAGGTTACCATTAGAGCTGCTAAGTTTTTAGAATGCTCTTCTGCTTTTTTCCTTAACACATCTAAATCAATATTTCCTTCTTCATCACAATCAATCACGACTACTTTCATGCCCGCCATTTGTGCTGAAGCGGGATTAGTTCCATGCGCGCTTTCTGGAATAATACAAATATTTCTATCCTCATCTCCATTAGAAATATGAAATTTTCGAATAGTCATTAAACCTGCATACTCCCCTTGAGCTCCTGCGTTGGGTTGTAATGAAATTCCAGAAAATCCTGTAATCTCAGATAACATCTTTTTTAAATCTTCAAACAATTCTTGGTATCCTTGCGCCTGATCTACTGGTGCAAAAGGATGAAGACCTCCAAATTCAGGCCAGGTCACAGGGATCATTTCAGCAACCGCATTTAATTTCATCGTACAAGATCCAAGCGCGATCATAGACTGATTAAGCGCTATATCCTTATCTTCTAGACGTTTTAAATATCTTAACATTTCTGTTTCTGAGTGAAATTGATGAAATACTTCGTGCTCCATAAACTTAGAAGTTCTAACTAAATCGTCCGGAATACTTTTCGCAGTATTAGCATCTAATACTTCTAATTTTTTTTCCACACCAAAAATTTCAAGTAAATTATTGATATCTTTCAGCTCAGTAGTTTCATCAAAAGCAACACTTATTCTTTCGTCATTTACTTTTCGTAAATTGACTCCATAATTATAAGCTCGTTTTAAAATATCCGCTGTGTCTGTACCGGTATCTAAACAAACGGTATCAAAAAAAGTGTCCGATACTAATTTGTATTTAGGGGTCACTTCTGAAGCAAACATGTTTGCAAAGGTATTGGCACGTTCTGCAATATGTTTAATTCCATCAGGTCCGTGATAAATTCCATAAGCGGCTGCCATAATCGATAGCAAAGCTTGAGCGGTACAAATATTACTCGTCGCTTTTTCACGTCGGATGTGTTGCTCTCTGGTTTGTAAAGCCATTCGTAATGCTTGGTTTCCTTTTCGATCAACCGATACTCCTATAATTCGACCAGGCATCGCTCTTTTGTATTCATCTTTGGCTGCAAAAAAAGCAGCGTGAGGTCCGCCGTATCCCATCGGCACACCAAATCGTTGAGAATTTCCAACCACAATATCAGCACCCATTTCACCTGGTGCTTTTAACAAGGTAAGAGAAAGTAAATCAGCAACTACAATTGCTTTTCCTTTTTTTGATTGAATAGTTTTAATATGAGTTTCAATATTTTCTACCAAACCATACGTGTCTGGATAAGAAATAATTCCACATAATATATTATCTTTAATTTTTTCTAACATATCAAACGTTCCCACCATGACATGTAAACCAAAAGGTTCTGCTCTCGTTCTAATCACATCGATGGTTTGTGGATTGCAATTTTCAGAAACAAAAACAATTTTAGCATCTTCTTTATTAACTCTCTGACAAAGCGCTACTGCTTCTGCGGCTGCTGTAGACTCGTCTAATAAAGATGCATTAGCGATATCCATTTTAGTCAAATCGGTAATCATTTGTTGGAAGTTCAACAACATTTCCAATCTTCCTTGGGCTACTTCTGGTTGGTATGGTGTGTAACTTGTGTACCAGCCTGGATTTTCTAAAATATTTCTTAACACCACATTCGGTGTATAGGTTCCGTAATAACCCATCCCTATGTAACTTTTATTAACCGTATTTTTAGAAGCTATTCCTTTTAAAATATCTAATGCTTTTTGTTCTGATACAGAATCTCTCAGGTCTAATTGTTCGTCTTCTAGTATGCTTGAAGGAACAATGTCTTTAATAAATTGTTCCATAGACTTATAACCAACTGAATCCAACATTTTGGTTTGCTCAGCTTGGGACGGGCCTATGTGTCTTTTTATAAACTCTGATGTTCTGTGATCTCTCATTAGCTTGGATTCTCCTCTACAAATTTGTCATAATCAGCTTTACTCATAAGAGCTGCTAATTCATCCGGACTAGTAATTTTAATCTTAAAAAACCAACCTTTTCCTTCTGGATCTTGGTTAATTAAAGCAGGCTCTGCAACAATTGCCGCATTACCTTCTACTACTTCTCCAGTAACTGGTGTGTATACATCTGATGCTGCCTTCACACTTTCTACTACTGCAGCTTCTCCACCGTTAGTTAGTGCTTTTCCTGCATCAGGAACCTCTGCAAATACAATATCTCCTAATTGTTCGGTTGCATGTTTGGTGATTCCAACCGTTCCCACATCGCCATCTATCGATACCCACTCATGTTTTTTTGAATACTTTACTTCACTCATATATTTCTCCTATTTTGCGTAACTTTTTTTATAAAATGGTAACAAACAAACCTTGGCTGGATATTTTTTACCTCTTACTTCTAATTCCACAGAAGTTCCCACTTCTGAACAATTAAAATCTACATAACCCATAGCAACTGCAGCGCTTACACTAGGTCCATATCCACCGCTTGTTACTAATCCTATTTCCTTATCATCCTTAAATACTTTTGCATTTTCTCTTGCAATAATAGTTCCTTCAGGTTGGATCCCTACTCTCTTTTTCTTAATGCCATTAGTTAAATGATCTTTGACCACAGATCCTCCAATAAAATCACAAGTCTCTCTTCTATGTTTAGTAATTCCAAAAACTAAATCAGCTTCAATCGGACTAATCTCTGGATTTAAATCATGACCGTACAAACATAATCCCGCTTCTAATCTTAAAGAATCTCTAGCACCCAGTCCAATCATAGCGACATCCGTATTAGTCAATAATGTTTCACAAAATGTTTGTGCTAATTCATTCGCAATAGAAACTTCAAACCCATCTTCTCCTGTATAACCAGATCTGGTTACATACACAGATTTATCTTTAAAAGAAAAAGATCCACCATTCATAAATTTTAAATTCGATACTCCAGGAATAAAGCTTTCTAAAATAGAAACAGCTTTCGGACCTTGCAGAGCAATTAAGGATAATTCATCATGCAAAACAAATTCGGCAGGTTGTTTAAAGGCAGTTTTGATTTGTTTAATGTCATTGTGTTTGCATCCTGCATTCAACACAATGCTAATACGATCTTCTAATTTAGTAACAATTAAATCATCATCAATGCCACCCTGGTCATTCATTAGATAGGAATACTTCGATTGATTTAATTTTAATAAAGATAAATCGATGGGAACAATTTGTTCTAATTGTTTGCACACCGTTTCGTCTCCGATAATGGAGAATTGTCCCATATGGGAAACGTCAAAAATTCCAGCTTTGGTTCGAACATGCGTATGCTCTCCTGCAATCCCCAAAGGATATTGCACTGGCATTTCATAGCCTGCAAAAGGAACTAGCTTTGCACCACTAGCTTTATGAAAATCAAATAACGCTGTTTTTAAATGGCTCATCTAAACTCTATTTGCTCATCTGTCTTGAGTACCTGAGATCTTAATCCTTCGGTGGAGCACTGAAGCTCGCTTTCCAGAGTTTTAATTTTTACGGTCCTTTTGCTTGAGATTTTCCTGAGCAGTTGATCCTTCAGCGCTATACTTAAATAGTCTCTCCCGTAAAACACTCTATTTAAAGCAATAATCAAACTAAACAACCGCCCACAGGTTGCATAAGAGCTTAAAAAGCCCATTTAATAGAACTCTTTTTTGGACTTATTGCCTCTCTAACTCTGAGAATGACCTAATCTGGTTTAATTAATCGACTCAAAAGGATTTACCCATCTCATACCTCTACAGGGATCTTTTTTACCTATTTCAGAAAATGAGAAAGGTTTTGCAACGCTTATTTGGGTTCGTTTGACCAGCTCCTCTTTTCTTTATAAAAAATAAAAAAATTACTAGTTATGAAGAATAAATTTGAAGCAATGGTATTGTCTTGTATGGATCCGAGATTTCAATCTTCTGTTCATAAATTTCTCAAAGATAAAAAATTAACCAACCAATATAGCGCCTTTACCATTGCAGGAGCACGTGGGCGTTACTCATCAAAAATTTAAACACTGGCATCCAACTTTCTTGGATAATTTAGGAGCTTCTATCGAACTTCATAACATTAATAGATTAATTGTTATGAATCATGAGGACTGTGGAGCCATTAAAATAGCCGAAGGTAAGGACACCTTTGATGAGATAACCATACACAAAAAATCTTTTAAAAAACTAAAAACCATATTGGCTAAAAAATTTCCTAAATTAAAACTAGAATTTTACCTAGTTGGACTTAATAAAAAATTTATGAAGCTAAGCCCTTAACGTATAGAGGCTATTTTTACTACCTATTCCACTTTATTATTTCAATAAAATTTTCAATGTTATTAAAATAACATACGTAAAATTAAAGCAGAGATGTAGATGATGGTTATAAAAATGAGTATTAGCAAAAGCCAGTACAAGATAATTAGTCTATCTTTAAAACTTTTCTGACTTTTGACCGAATCTGAGTCTTTTATTTTTGGAATCGATTGATTAAATTCATTCTTATCATAATGATCATAGGTAAATTTCCAAAAAGCATCTGGGCTGTTGTGATCATTTTCTATGTCAAGACTTTTTAAATAATTTGCTAAAAAATTACTTAAAAAAATAAGAAGGAACAAAAGTACTGTAGAGTAAAGTAATAGCATTATAAGTATTGAGAAATTCTATTACAAAAAATATATCAAAAAATTTCTGCAATTAAAAAGGATAAAAATCCAATTGAAATATTTCTAAATAATAAAAAGTTAAAAAATCTCTCTGGTCCAATAAAACACATAATAAATACTGTATTTCTACTACCTTTTTTAATGCTGCTAATTTTTAAGAATTGCTTAAAATGAATTTGATAATTTCAGCTCCATACTCTTCTTGGTTAGTAAAAAAAGAGTGATGGCCACCATTGTGCTTGGTTATTTCAGGGTCTCCTTGCTTTAGAAGAATTAATTCTGTTTTCTGTTTATTCATTTTTTTTATTTTTTTAAAAAGAGTTTTTTGAGCTTTAACTCCATGCCATATACTTCTATCACGATCATGATTAATAATAAGCACTGGCATGTTAAGCTTATATTTAATCCTTTTTAAAGGAAGTATAAATTTTCCAGAACTGATATTGGGTGATCCACTAAAAATTAAACCTGCGTAAGCATCTGCCTTTCTTGTTTTACCTGCAATCGTTCCAACTAATCGATGTGCACCATTACTATGGCCTAATAACCACAATGGTTGATTTATTTTTTTTTTAATAAATTCTGCGACTTGCTCGTTTCTAAAGATAATATGCTTATCAAACGCAACAGGTCTTTTACCACCTTTAATTCTTATAACAGGCACTTGTGACCTCACTATAATTAAATTCATTTTTCCAACCACTGAAGTAAAAGGACTAAAGTTAACATCCAAGTCTTGACCCGGCCCTCCACCATAAACCATTAATGTGGGTTTAGTATTATCTCCATAATACCATCTCGCAACTGTAGGTCCCAATAATGCAGGGTTGCATTCTTCAGATTTACAGGGGATTATAATTGTTTCGTAATTATTTTTGGAAAAAGAGTTGCTACCGTAGGTCAGAAATATAAATCCTACTAGAATTGCAATACTTATTTTTTTCATGTTATTAATTATACAATCAAAATTGTAAAATAAAATAATATTTTAAAAATTCTACTCTTTTTTAAATACATAATTATCGAAGAATACAATGGAGATAACAAAAAAAACAAATGAACGAAGAAGCAAAAGTGAAACACTTTGCTCATGCCTCTTTTAACAATAACTATTTATTAGTTTTGGGTCTCAAATGTCGCTTGAAAAAAATTAATTTTTTTAATTATCTAAATGAAAAACCTGTTCAGCGGTTTTATAAATAGCTTTTAAATAGATATCTTTGATGTTTTGTATTTCTTTGGTGGAAAACGATTTAGAATTATGCGGAATGAAAGAACGCATCATAGTACAAGACTTGTTATCTTCCGTGGCAATCACCTTATGGTCTGCTTTGATATATAAGCCACGTGTATCTTCAATAAATAAACCGACATCCGATTGCCTAGGTTCTGGAAAATAAAAGATCACACAGTTAAAGAAGCTACCTCGTTTACCTTTTTCATAAAAATCATAGTACGTTTCTACTGACTTTTCTAAAAAAACATTAGATGCTTCTTTCAGCTCAATATTAAAGGTTCGGTCTTGCTCTAAGCTTTGAATGAGCTGCTTGGCATAGTCCGTGTGAGAAATATCTACATTAGTCATGCTTATTTACTTATGCTTTGCTTTTTATTTTTTAGGGAAGTGTCACTAGTTTTTTTATACAAATAACTTCCTCTCAAATTCTATAACTGACATTATAGCAATAGAACCCTGTTAATTAAAGGTTGTTTTCTTCTTCAGATTTAATAGCTGGATTTAACTCCATGCCCATCGGGGTAATACTTCTAGGGATAGGGAAAAACTGATTATTTTTACTGTCTACCACCGAACCAACTTTCATTCGGTACAAGGCAAAAAATCCAATCGAAGTATTTCCAACAACCAAAAAGATAAAGAATCCCTCCGGCCCAATAAATCCCATAAATAAAGAGCATACGAATGGACCAGCTATTGCCCCTAATGCAAAAGCAAATTGCAAACCTGCTCCTGCGGCTACAAATTTATCTTTAGAAATAAAATCGTTAGTATGAGATAGATTTAAGGAAAATAAAGGCAAGCTACAAAATGCATAAAAAATAACAAATACATAAAACAAAAATTTAAAAAAAGACGAGGAAAAAATAGAAGAAGATAAAAATATTAATACAAAAGCAGCACCAGCACCTAATAAAGAACAAATGGCAATTATTTTTCTTCTATCTAATAAGTCAGATACATATCCAATAGGAAACTGAGCCAGTGCACCGGAGACGGTAAGCAAAAAAGTAAGAAAACCAATTTCCACTAGAGTAAATTTCATCGACGCCGCATACACTGCCAATAAAGTAAATATTGCAGAATGGATAAATCCAGTTAGTACCGAGCTTACGACACCTAGTGGTGATATTTTATACAGTTCAGAAATTGTTAAATTTTGTATTTTTTTAAATGATGGCGGTTTTCTTTTGGTTAATAAAATAGGTATGAGTGACAAAGACATTAAAATAGATATGAGAATAAAGGGTTCAAAACTTTCAGGTTGTTGAAAATTGAGAAGAAGCATTCCTGACCCCATGCCAAAATAACTAATCATCATGTAGATAGATAAAACTTTACCCCTTGTTTGATTGGTAGATCGCTCATTGAACCAACTTTCAACAATAGTATAAATTCCTACCATACAGACTCCAGATAAAATTCTTGCAACAAACCAGGTGAACGGATGCACATAGATAGAATGAATTAAAATAACCAAAGACGCAGAAGAGGCCATTGCAGCAAATACACGAATATGCCCCACTCGATGAATTAAGGATAAAATATTTTTAGCTCCAATAAAATAACCCATATAAAAGCCGGACATCATAATTCCTGTAGATATCAGACTAAACTGTTCATATACCGCACGAACCCCAAGCAAATTTCCTTGCAAGCCATGTGCCGTCATAATGAGTAGTAAGCCAATAAAGAGCGCCCAAGAGTTTTTTAAAACTTTAAACATAATTATTGATTATGCTTATAAACAGTATTTTCAATGTAATTGTAGGCAACTCCAGTCCCCCCTACAATTCTTCTGATAGACTGAATGCACCAAGTAACTATTGCTCTTTAGTGTCACCAAGTAGGCTGTATTTGTTGTGGTTGCTGTGGGAGCTATGTTCGAGAAAAGTCAGGATTGTAAGAAAAAGGGTTTTGAAAAAAAATTTTCAAAATTATACGCCTTTCAATCACTACATGAAAGAAATCTAAACCATTGAAAATAAAGACAAAAATATTTATTTTTTACCATTAAAAAAAACCCTTG
>ENA-OWPI01000640-OWPI01000640.1-marine-metagenome-genome-assembly--contig:-NODE-640-length-46455-cov-11.235327_pt1 | contig 46455 bp, 43 predicted proteins | sample MGYA00238138_ERZ651775 | MGnify/ENA primary metagenome ERZ651775 (study PRJEB26906, sample SAMN06265043) | marine metagenome | isolation source: Helgoland LTER site | place: Germany:Helgoland, sampling...
ATTTAGTAGTAGTGAGGTCATAAAGTCTCAATTTGATTGGGATAGTCTTGACTTTTTATGGAATAGAAGGCATGACAAAACCACTAGGGTTTTACTTTCTTAGCGGGTGTGTCAAAATCAAAATATAATTTCTACAAAAGCAACGAGATAATATTATATATGGCCCACATGAAACCAATTTTTTAGGTAGATAATAATCCTACGAAAAAGTCGTTAAGCCTACGTCCAGCATTCATTCTATATTTATTCTAGAGACCCTTAAAGCCAATATCGGTTCTAAAATAGCTCCCATCCCACCTGACTTTATTGACAAGCTCATAAGCTCTGTTTTGCGCGTCTTTTAAATCTTTGCCAAGAGATGTAGCGCACAACACTCGCCGCCGATTGCTGAGAAGTTTTTCATTGTCAAGGATTGTTCCCGAATGGAACACTTTAGAGCTTGACGAATTGATGGGCAAAGTAATTAGCTCTCCCTTTTGATATGCATTTGGGTAGCCCCTTGCAGCCATAACAACCCCCAAAGAGGATCTACTATCCCATTCTGCTGCTGCATTAGCCAGCGAACCATTCGCCCCTAAAAGACATAACTTTGCTAGATTTGATTGAAGACGCATCATAATTGGCTGGGTCTCAGGATCTCCAAATCTACAGTTATACTCAAGCACCCTAACATCTTCATTCTGATCAATCATTAGGCCTGCATACAAAAATCCAGTGTAAGGGGCTCCCTCATTTTTCATGGCATCAACGGTTGGCCTGATAACTTTTTCCATAGCATTTTTATAAACCAAATCACTCACAACGGGTGCTGGAGAATATGCTCCCATTCCACCTGTATTAGGGCCTTTGTCACTATTGTCTCTGGCCTTATGGTCCTGTGATGTTGCCATAGGAAGTATATTATTACCATCAACCATTACGATGAAGCTCGCCTCTTCGCCCTCTAAAAACTCTTCAATGACAACCCTTGATCCGGCCTTACCAAATCTGTTTCCTTCAAGCATATCATTAATTGCATCACTAGCCTCTTTTAACGAATGAGCTATAACAACCCCTTTCCCAGCAGCGAGACCATCAGCTTTAATCACAATAGGCGTTCCTTTTTCTTTCACATAGTCTATCGCTGGAATAGTCTGTGTAAAAGCCTTATAGTAGGCAGTGGGTATTTTATTTCGATCTAAAAAATCTTTACAAAATACTTTAGAGCCCTCAAGCTGTGCGGCTTTTTTTGACGGTCCAAAAATGGCAAGGCCTGCATCTTTAAAATCATCAACAACTCCAAGAACAAGGGGTGCTTCTGGGCCAACAATACTGATATCAATTAACTCTTCTTTAGCAAAAGCGATAAGCTCCGTAATATCTTCAGCGGCAATACTGATGTTTGATATTTTTTTCTCTTGAGCCGTTCCTGCATTTCCAGGAGCCACAAAGACATGGCTTACCTCATCAAATTGAGCGCACTGCCAAGCAATTGCATGCTCTCTCCCACCTGAACCTATAACTAAAACCTTCATTGAATTATCATATAAATTTAAACAAATAGTCTCTTTGGTGCCAACTCTGAAAGAGTGTTACCTTCTCCAATACCAATAAAATTTTTTTCAAAATCATAAAGTTTAACTTTTTGAGTAGCGCTTAACTCATTACATTTTATTTTTCTTCCAAACTTTATATCACTTGACTGATCGTAGTCTAAATAAATCGACTTTAAACTTGGCAGCATTTCATCAGAACCCAAAAGAAGTTTGTCTAGCTCATCTAGGCTCATTTTTTTAAGCTCTTCAAAAGATCTGCTTTGGTCAATGTTTAAGTGCGCAAAACCTATTCTTCTAAGCTCTACTACATGGCCACCGCAATTGAGATCTCTACCTATATCTTCTATCAAAGTTCTAATATATGTACCTTTCGAGCAAGACACCTCAAGTGATACTATATCGTCTTCTAAGCTAATAAACTTTATTTCATAAATAGAAATCTCTCTAGGCTGTCTTTCAATCTCTATGCCTTTTCTTGCAAGCTTATATAGGGGTATACCATTTTTTTTGAGAGCTGAGTACATCGGTGGAATTTGACTAATAACACCAGTATATCTCTTTAACGTTTCTTTTACAGCTGCCTCATCAACTCCTTTTGTAGATTTGTACATACTGATTTCGCCATCTGAGTCTCCAGTATCACTGATTTCACCAAGCTTTCCTTTGACAAAATATCGCTTATCATCGTCAAGCAAAAATTGAGCCACTTTGGTGGACTGACCCAAGCAGATCGGCAGAAGACCGCTCGCCAAGGGATCAAGACTACCTGTGTGTCCAGCTTTGTTGGCTCCAAATAAACGCTTAATTTCCTGTAAAGCATGATTTGAACTCTGTCCAGGCGCTTTATCTAAAATCAAAACTCCATCAATATCTCTACCTTTTTTGTTTCGTTTAGGCATAGGTAGTTAATTCATAATTTACTTAGAAGATCATCCATTCTAGCCCCAGTATTTGGAGCTGTGTCATAAATAAAACTGAGTGAGGGAGTATGTCTTAAGTCTAATGATTTAGAAAGGGAAGATCTAAAAAAACCGCTGGCTTTATTGAGTAACTGCGCTACCTTCTTGTGGGCAGCATCATCTACAGAGAAAAAAACTTTAGCACTGGTTAAATCTCTGCTGACAATCACATCTGTAATAAAAACGCCCTGCAATCTGGGGTCTTTTGTCCCAGTCGAAAGAAGCATTGTGAGCTCTCGCTTGATTAGCTCATTGACTCTGTCTGCTCTAAAGCTAGGCTGTTGAGGCATTTAATTTATACCTCTACAGTGATCGAGCTCTCTCAATTCTTTCAAAAACCTCAATCTGATCCCCTGGCTGAACATCGGTATAGTTAAGAACACCAATACCGCACTCAGTTCCAGATTTAACTTCTTTGACATCATCTTTGAATCGTCTTAGAGACTCTAATTCTCCTTCATAAATTACAACGCTATCACGCAAAACGCGAATAGGGCTGTCTTTTCTGACTACACCTTCTTCAACCATACAGCCAGCTATATCTCCAAACTTTGGAGATCTAAATACATCCTTAACGCCAGCAATTCCAATAATATTTTCGCTCAGCTCCGGACTCAGCATTCCACCCATGATTGCTTTGATATCATCAATCAGATTATAAATAATGCTGTAGTACTCTATCTTGACACCCTCAGTGTCAGCAGTTTTTCTGGCTACTGCATCAGCCCTTACATTAAATCCTAGAACAATTGCATCTGAGGCACTGGCAAGTGAAATATCTGTATTGTTTATTGCGCCAACACCAGAAGACACCACTTTAACTTTGACTTCTTCTGTTGATAACTCTTCTAGCGCTTCAACTAAGGCCTGAGCCGAGCCTCTCACATCAGACTTAATGAGTACATTGACTGTTGAAATCTCACCATCTTCCATCTTTGAAAAGAAATTATCCATCTTTTCTGCTTGTTGTTTTTGAAGCTTGGTTTCACGATCTTTGGTTTTTCTAAACTCAGCAACTTCTTTTGCCTTTCTTTCACTTTCTACGACTAGCACTTCGGCGCCTGAATCAGGCACTCCTGAAAGCCCCAGAATCTCAACCGGCGTAGACGGCCCTGCCTTATTAATTGGCTTGCCTTGATCATCTAAAATCTGCTTGACCTTGCCAAACTCTAGGCCAGCAATGACTATGTCCCCTTTATTCAAAGTTCCAGATTGAATAAGCACCGTAGTAACCTTTCCACGCCCTTTATCTAATCGCGCTTCAAGAACAACTCCACTTGCGGGTTTTTCTGAGACTGCACTGATTTCAGCCATTTCAGCTGTCAAAGTGATGCTCTCTAATAGCTCATCAATGCCCTCTCCAGTGTGAGCTGAAACGCCCACCATCAGAACGTCACCGCCCCATTCGTCAGCGATAACATCATGGGTTGAGAGAACCTGCTTAACCTTGTCAATTTCAGCCCCCTCTTTATCTATTTTATTGATAGCTACAATGATTGGCACATTAGAGTCTTTAGCGTGCTTAATAGATTCAATAGTTTGAGGCATTACGCCGTCATCAGCGGCAACAACTAAAATAACGATATCCGTCGCTGACGCACCTCTTAGACGCATCTTAGAGAATGCAGCATGGCCTGGTGTATCAATAAAGGTAATTAGACTTCCCTTTTGCTCAACTTGATAAGCCCCTATATGTTGAGTAATTCCTCCAGCCTCAGCTGAAGCTACTTTTGATTTTCTGATATAGTCAAGCAGAGAAGTTTTTCCATGATCGACATGGCCCATAATAGTAACAACTGGTGGCCTTGGAGTCGACTCTGCTTCATCAATATCCTCCTGAACCAAGCTATCCTCAACAGTTTCTTCGTTGCTAGCAATAGGCGTATGCCCCATCTCTTCTACAACCAGAATCGCTGTATCTTGGTCTATGACATCATTAAGTGTTGCCATAACGCCCATACCCATCATAACCTTTAAGACCTCTCCAGCTTTAGTGGTCATCTTCAGGGCAAGCTCGGATATTTTAATTTGCTCAGGTATTAGCACCTCATGCTTTATTGGTTCAACCGGCATATGAAAGCCGTGTTGTGCTTGTTCATCTTGAACTTTTTGGGATATTTTTGTTCTTTCTTTTTTCTTAAGCTTTCTATTTGGGTTGTGCTTTGCAACATGAAGTTCTTTTCTTTTGGGTGTTGGCTCTGGAGCAGATCTTAACCTCTTAGGGCCTTTCTTATTGTCTTTCTGCTTATCAGCCTCAATCTTTTCTTTTTCTCTTTTTTCCTTCTCTTCTTTATCTGCTAATTCTTTCAGAGTTTTTTGGGCCTGTATTTCTTCATTTTTAATTTTTTGTTGACGAACCATGTCGTTACGCTTAGCATCGTGCTCTTCATCTTTTTGCTCAGCAATTCTGCCCGCCTCTAAAGCCTCTTTCGCCTTTAATACAGCTGCATTATCAATTTCTGCAGTAGTGTTGTCTTGAGGCACCTCGCGCTTCTTTTTTACCTGGATTTTCACTCCGCCAGTAGAATCATTTGAAGTTGGCTTTGTCGTCTTTCTTGATACTGAGATACTTGATTTGGTTGCAGATCGCTTGCTCAAACTTGACATTAAAATCTGTCTTTCTTCAGCTGAAATATTTGAATCTGATGTCTTTCCATCAATGCCTGCAGCTGACAAAATAGTAATCACTTGGTCAGGCGACTTTTTAAGTAATTTTGATAAAGTTTCAACTGTATGTGCCATATTCCTACCTATATTTATGTGACGAGTACTAAAACTATCCTCATTGATTAGTCAAACCAGCCCTCTTTTTCTCTGGCTGCCATGATAACAGCAGAAGCACTGTCATTTCCAATATCTTGAATCTCTAATAATTCAACAATTGAGAGCTCCGCTAAGTCATCCACGGTATTAATATCGGCTCCAACCAAGGCTGATGCAAGCGAATCATCAACTCCCTCTACACCCAGTAATACTTCAGTAGCCTCGGCATCATTTAATGCTTTCACGAGCTGAGCATCTTGAGCTCTCTCTTGGAGCTCTTCAACCATCTCAGAGTCAAATTCCTCAATCTTAGAGAGAGTTTCTGCTTCAGCCTCAGCAATATCATCAAGTGTTGTGTAGCCCTCATCAATCAACACACCAGCAACCTCGGAATCCACGCCAAGCTTTTCAGCAAGCTTTTCTCCAGTTTTCTGCATCTCCTTAGCTTGCATTTCATCAGCATCATTTAATGACATGACGTTTAGCTTCCATCCAGAGAGCTTACTTGCTAACTTGATATTTTGTCCACCTCTTCCAATCGCAAGTGCCAATTGATCTTCTTCAACCGCTATATCCATAGACCTTTTATCTTCATCCACAACGATTGAACTCACCTCCGCAGGAGCCATAGCATTAATCACAAATTGTGCTGGATCATCATCCCACAGGATAATATCAACACGCTCACCATTGAGCTCATTAGAGACAGCTTGCACTCTAGCACCCCTCATTCCAATACATGAGCCAATCGGATCAATGCGCTTATCTTTGGCTTTAACAGCGAGTTTTGAGCGAAGGCCAGGGTCTCTTGCTCCAGCTTTAATTTCAATAACGCCTTCACTGATTTCAGGAACCTCCATCTCAAAGAGCTGAACCATCATGTCATTGACAGTTCTGCTTAAGAAGATTTGAGCACCTCGTGGAGTTGACTTGACCTCTTTAATGTAGGCTCTCAAACGGTCATTTTTTCTTATGGATTCGTTCGGAATTAGGTCATATTTTGAAATCATGCCATCGATTCCACCCATATCAACATAGACATTTCCTCGATCGACTCTTTTTACCGTCACCATTACCACTTCACCGACTCTCTCAGAATAATTATCAACGACAACGGTTCTCTCTGCCTCGCGAACTTTTTGAATAATGACCTGTTTAGCAACCTGAGCAGCAATTCTTCCAAACTCAAGAGACTCCATTGGCTCTTCAACAAACTCATCCACATTCAATCCGTTGGCATCTGCCTGGTATATATGTAATTCTGGATCAAACATATTACCATCATCATCAACAAACGCTTCACCGTCCTCGATAACCTGCCATTGCCTGTAGGTTTTAAACTCGCCCGTATGTCTATCGACCTCAACACGCACTTCTATATTGCTACGTTTCTTTGTTGCAACTGCTAATGCCTCTTCCAACGATTCTAGAACATCCTCTTTGGTAATATTCTTTTCGTTTGAGATCGCCTCAATCATTAAAAATAATTCTTTGCCATCCATCGGCTTCTCCTAAAAATGAGCAACTAAATTTGCTTTTTCTATTAAATCTATTTCTAAGGTAACAGGACCAAGCTCTGTTACTAACTCTATTGCATTACTTTTTTCACTGACACTTCCAATCGCGCCTGTAAAGTTTCTTCTGCCCTCAATGGGCCTATATGTTCTTATTCGAACATCGTGCCCCAAAAAACGCATGTAATGAGAAACACTAAAAAGTGGCCTTTCAATTCCTGGGGAAGAAACCTCAAGATTATATTGCCCACTAATCGGATCCTCAACATCCATTATCGCACTGACCTGACGAGAAACAACCTCACAATCATCTACTCCAATGCCTTTCTCTGAGTCTATGTAAAGTCTCAAGACAGAATGTTTACCACTTGGGACATATTCAACGCCCAAGAGCTCATAACCCAGATCATGGACACTGGGATTAAGTATCGAAAGAACTTTGTCTGCCATCTTAGCCACAAAAAACTCCTAATAAAAACCCCCAAAAGAGGGGGTCTAAATTGGTAGCGGGGATAGGATTTGAACCTATGACCTTCGGGTTATGAGCCCGACGAGCTACCATGCTGCTCCACCCCGCACTAAAGAGGCGAGATTATACGCCCAAAACCTCGTCAATTCAACATTTTTTACCCAGCAAGCTGATTATTATCTAGCCTGATTGGATTATAATATGCCGATGAAGCAAATTAGACTCGGCGTATTGATGGATGATATTTCCAGCATTAAGCCAAACAAAGACTCATCTTTTGCAATGATGCTAGAAGCACAGGATCGGGGCTGGGAAATTCAAACCTTTGATAGCGCTGATATGTTCTATTCAGATGGCAAAGTTTTTGCCTCAACAAAAATAACTAGTGTTCAAGATTCAGAAACAGACTGGCATAAATCAAGCCCCTCAAATGTGGTCAATTTAAGCTCTCTAGATGTAGTCTTTATGCGCAAAGATCCACCATTTGACATGGACTATATTTATGCAACCTATCTGCTTGAGCAATTAGAATCAGAAGGGGTTCTAGTCATCAACAAGCCCAGCTCATTAAGAGACGCGAATGAAAAACTATTTGCCTTAAACTTTCCTGATTGCATGCCTCAAACTCTAGTGAGTTCAAAAATTGACAGGCTTGAGAATTTTATAGATTCGCTGCAGAGTGTCGTCGTCAAACCGCTCGATGGTATGGGCGGAACGGATATCTATAAGCTTTCAAAAGGTGATAGTGATACTAGTGATATTCTCAAAAGAATTACTAACAACGAGTCTCGCTACATTATGGCGCAAGAGTTTTTGCCAGAAATTAAAGATGGAGATAAAAGAATCCTCTTGATTAATGGAAGGCCTGTTGATTATGCCCTTGCCAGGCTCCCAGCTGAAGGCAGCTTTAAAGGGAATCTTGCTGCTGGTGCAAAAGGAGTCGGCCAACCTCTGTCAGATAGAGATCGATATCTGTGCGCTAAAATTGCCCCAACACTGATTGAAAAAGGACTTATCTTTGTGGGTCTTGATGTAATTGGTGACTTCATAACTGAGATTAATGTGACTAGCCCAACCTGCATTCGAGAACTCGACAAACAATACGGAATCAACATCTCCTCAATACTTTTGGATGAAGTTGAAAAAAGATTAGCCTAAGCTAAATTAAATACGTATTTTGCTGCAACAACCCCTATACTTGCGGCCAACAGAGATAGAAACAAGTTCAAAAGAATATTGATCAAGGCCTGAGAATACTGGCCCCCACTTAGCATCTCAACTGACTCTATTGAGAGCGCTGACATGGTCGTTAATGAGCCAGCTAGGCCGACAAGCAGCATAAGCCTGTAGGTTTCGCTGAGGAGGAGCTTTTCTAGCACCAAAACAATTAAAATCCCTGCAATAAACGAACCAATGACATTTGAAATTAGGGTTCCATAAGGCAGCCCTTTTCCAAGGTATTGAACCGAAATAATACCAATGTAGTAACGACATGACGCCCCAACCGTAGCGCCAATTCCAATACTTGCAATGGATAAAAATGTATTCATAAGTCTGATCTAAGCTGGTCTAATTTTTCTTTGATTTTAATCTCCAAACCTCGATCAGTTGGCTCATAGTAGATTCTTTCACCCATCTCCTCAGGAAAATAGCTTTGTCCTTTGCTAATTGCACCTGGCTCATCATGGGCATAGCGATAGCCCTTGCCATGACCAAGCTCTTCAAGAAGCTTTGTGGGAGCGTTCCTAAGATGAATAGGAACCTCTAAATCATTACTCTCTTTTGCAGCCTCAATTGCAGAATTAAATGCCCTATAGACAGCATTAGATTTTGGTGCACATGCACAAAAGACTGCCGCCTGTGCGATAGCACGATTGCCTTCTTTGTCACCAAGACGCTCGTAGACATCCCAAGCATTAACACAAATCTGGAGAGCTCTTGGATCGGCATTACCTATGTCTTCTGAGGCTATTGCGAGCAGCCTTCTAGCAATTACTTTTGGATCACAGCCTGACACAATCATTCTTGCCATCCAATACAATGCGCCATCAGGTGACGAGCCTCTGACTGATTTATGAAAAGCTGAGAGCTGTTGATAAAAAATGTCGCCCCCTTTGTCGAAACTACTCAACTTCTTTTGAAGTATTTTGATGACATCAGACTGACTAAGAGGCTTACCTGAGCTGTTAGCCAACTGCTCAACGATGTTGATTAGCCTTCTAGCATCTCCATCACAATTTTCTATAATAAGGGCTAGAGAGCCATCACTTTGTAGGCTGATTTGCTGTTCTTTCATCGCTCGAAGCGCAATAATCTCAAGCTGTTCATTGCTGAGTTTTTTGAGAACATATACCCTTGCTCTTGAGAGTAAGGCCGAATTAATTTCAAAGGATGGGTTTTCAGTTGTCGCACCAATGAGAGTCAATAGTCCAGACTCAATGTGAGGTAAAAACCCATCCTGTTGCGCCTTGTTAAATCGATGAATCTCATCAACAAAAAGAATTGTGCTTTTATCATTTTGTTTATAAAGCTCGGCATGCTTAATGATATTTCTCAGCTCTTTTACTCCATCAAGTACAGCTGACATCTGCTCAAAATGAGCGCCCATCTGGCTAGAGATAATTCTTGCAAGAGTTGTTTTCCCAACTCCTGAGGGCCCCCATAAAATCATAGAATGAAGTTGATTATCATTAATTGCCTTACCGATTGGCTTGTCAGAATCAAGCAAATGTTGTTGACCTACAAAATCTTTCAACTCTGTAGGTCTCAATGTTTCAGCAAGTGGCTTATAAGTCGACATCTCGAGCTAGATTAATTAAAATAAGAACGTATTTACTCATTATAATTCACTTATGTTTTTAAGATTTTTTTGTCTTGTTTTTTTAACAACAAGCGTTTTTGCAAACTCAGACTCATTTGATGACTTTTTAGATCAGATTCGCAAATCTGCAATCGAGCAAGGCGTCTCCAAGTCAACAATTGACCAAGCATTTTCTGGGCTCACCGCCCCCGACCCATCAATTATTTCCAAAGATGGCGCCCAAGCTGAGTTCAGTCAGAACTTTTGGCACTATTTCAACAAAAGAGTAAGCAAAACGCGCATCAATAATGGAAATGATACATTAAAACAAAATGCTTCATTGCTTAACAAATCTTCTCAAAAATATGGCGTTCCAGCTTATGTGATTGTAGCATTTTTAGGGCTTGAGAGTAATTATGGAAACTATATGGGCAATGAACGCCTGATTCAGTCTTTAGCAACACTCGCCTATGACCCAAGGCGTTCTAAATTCTTCACACGAGAATTAATTGCTGCGTTAAAGCTCATGGACAACAACACTATTCCGATCGACGCAACAGGCTCCTGGGCTGGCGCCATGGGCGCAGTTCAGTTTATGCCAACAAATGTTCTGGCTTACGGCATAGATGCAAATAAAGATGGCAAGGTTAATCTTTGGAATGACAAAGAAGATATATACGCTAGTGCTGCAAACTTTCTAAATAAACTGGGATGGAAGAAAGGAGAAAAATGGGGCAGAGAAGCCCTCATTCCTAAAAACTTCGACTATCGATTAACTGGCCTTAAGAATGAAAAAACAGTCAATGAGTGGGCTGCACTAGGGGTACTCAAAGGCAATGGTGCTGCACTTCCAAAGTCTAACTTCAAGGCCTCGTTAATTGTTCCAATGGGTCACAAAGGTCCTGCGTTTCTTGTTTATAGAAACTTTGATGTGATTATGGGTTGGAACAGGTCAATTTTATATGCACTCTCGGTTGCACACTTGTCCGACAGACTGAATGGCGCAGGTAGGCTCTCTGCAAAGCCACTGGATGAAGCGCTTCTAAGCAAGGAAGACATCATGCAAATCCAAAATACGCTCAATCTGCTCGGCTATGATACAGGCACTCCAGATGGAATGGCGGGACCTAAAACACGTGAAGCGACAAGACAATTCCAATCTGATATAGGATTCGTTGCAGACGGATATGTCGGCTATGAGCTCTTTCAACAGCTCCAATGACAATTAAAACCTACCTTGGTTTTGATGTAGGGACTAAAAGAACTGGCGTTGCAATAGCCAATAGTCTTACATCTAGTGCCAATGGAATTGAGACAGTTACCCATAACAAAGATGGCTCAACAAACTGGTCTCATCTCGAGACAATCATCAAGCAGTATAACCCTGCTGCATTTATTATTGGCCTACCCCTAGATAAAGAAAATAATGATCAAGAGATGACATTTATTGCAAGATCTTTTGGTAGAAAACTTGAAAAGCGATTTAATGTTGATGTCTTATTTATTGACGAATATTTATCCTCTTCAGAGGCTAAAAACAAACTAAAATGGCACTACGCTCACAAAAATGCTGATCGGGGTGAGGTGGATAAACAATCAGCTGAACTAATTTTGCAAACATGGCTCAATGAAACCACACGCGATTAGCAATGGCGCTCAACTCAACTCGGACGGAAGACTCATTCACCTTTTAGGTCTGGAAGGCCTTCCAAAAAATCAAATCGAGAAAATTCTTAGTGTAGCTGATGATCTTTTAGATCAAAAATTTAAACTTCAAAAATCAAAAATTTTGAGAGATATGTCGGTTGCCAATCTCTTCTTTGAGCCCTCTACAAGAACTCGAAATACTTTCGAGATTGCAGCAAAGAGAACCAGTGCCAAAACAATTAATGTCGATCTTGCTAACTCAGCGACCAAAAAAAATGAGACTTTAATGGACACGATGCACACCCTTAAGGCAATGCAAATTGATATGTTTGTAATAAGACATCAGCAAAATGGACTTCCTCACCGAGTGGCTGAAAATCTTGAGGGAGTTTCCATAATTAATGCTGGAGATGGCATTAATGCCCACCCAACTCAGGCTCTTTTAGATATGCTAACCATAAGACAGCATAAAAAATCATTTGATAGCCTGTCTGTTGCAATTGTCGGCGATATTAGGCACTCTAGAGTTGCGCGCTCTGACATTCAAGCCATGAAAACACTTGGGACGACTGACATTAGGCTTATTGCGCCAGATACACTTCACTACAAAGAAGAGACTCCAGGGCTTGAGCGTTTTGACAATTTAGAGGAAGGCATCGAAGGTGCTGACGTTATTATGTCACTCAGGCTACAAAAAGAAAGAATGATTGCGGCCGATATCCCTGATGAACAAACCTACTTCGAAGCGTTTGGAATAACAACTCAAAACTTAAAACTTGCAAAGCCAGATGCAATCGTTATGCATCCTGGTCCAGTTAACAGAGGAATCGAACTTAGCTCAGAAGTTGCCGATGGTCCCCAATCTGTCATATTACAACAGGTAACTAATGGAATTGCTGTAAGGATGGCAGTTATGGAAATCTTAGCAGGAGCATTTTAAATGAGCCAGCCTATTAACTATGAAATTGCAAAGGATGCGCTCCATAAGCTCAATACCGATGACACTATCTCCTCTGCTCATGGCTTATTGTGCGGCTTTTATTGTGTCAAACAAAGTATAGAGCTTGATGACTGGCTCAATGAAATCCTTGTTAGCATTGATCTTAACAACCTACTTGAAAAGGAAGCACATCAAATCCTTGCTGAAATATTCAATAATACAAGCGAACAACTTGCTGATCCAACGTTAAACTTTTGGCCAGTGATAGCCGACGATGATACGCCACTCAGAGAGCAGGCGAATACTCTAATCGATTGGTGCCAAGGATTTTTAGTTGGCTTAGGTCTGAGCTCAGTTGAAACCTCTGATGAAGAGGTAACAGAAATGATTAAGGACATCAGTGAGATATCTCAACTTGATGCAGACCTTTTAGATACTGATGAAAATGCAGAGGATTTTTATGAAATCGTTGAGTTTGTTCGAATAGGCGTCCTCTTTATTCAAGAAACGCTGCAGCCCTCCAAACAGGATTTTATAAGTCCAACTCAGCTCCATTAATAACTAATTAACTTACTTTTCTAGCTTTGGATGAATATAATTTGTGTCAGCAACAAGTTATTTCGTATGGTTTGTTGCAATGGAGAGAAAACTTTTATAACTTTAGGAGTACAAAATGACTTTATCCAATTTATTTAAAGCACAAGCAATCTTTGTTTGGCTCTATGCAGCATTGTTTTGGGTTGCACCAGAGATGGCTTCTCAAGGTCCTGGATGGACTTTAACGCCTAACATGGTTTCTTTCGGGCAAATCTTAGCGGTACCGTTATTTGCTCTGGGGCTTTTCTCCTGGATGGCTCCAACCTGGGTTGGAGATAACCTTAATAAAGTAGGTACAATTTTTGGTGTATACATTAATCTGGGTCTAGTTGCAGTTCAACTGTTTCATATTACAACTGGAGCAGCAAAATTTGACCCAATGGGAATGATCCCAGCCCTAATTTTAGCTGGCCTATTCTTCTGGAAAACTCGCGCCTCAGACTAGTAGATTATCAATTAAAAAGCCGAATTAAACATCGGTCTAATTCGGCTTTAAAAATGGTGGCCACACCTAGAATTGAACTAGGGACACAGGGATTTTCAGTCCCTTGCTCTACCAACTGAGCTATATGGCCAAATCGCGTAATTATACACAAGGCAAATCAAAATTGAGTTTGAATTTAAGCTCGGAAAACCCTATCACATCTAGAGGTTATCTAAATACCTCTCAGCATCTAAAGCAGCCATACATCCAGAGCCAGCAGAGGTAACCGCCTGACGATAAATATGATCTGCAACATCGCCAGCAGCAAAAACCCCCTCAACGCTAGTTTGGGTTGCGTTGCCCTCTAATCCAGCTTGAACTTTAATGTACCCATTATTTATTTCAATCTGACCTTCAAAGACACCAGTATTTGGAGTGTGGCCAATTGCAATAAAGACCCCATGTACATCAATTTCCTTCTTACTGCCATCATTACCCTTCAACCGCAGCCCAGTGACACCCATGTCGTCTCCCAAAACCTCCTCTAAATTATGGTTCCACTCAATGGTCACATTGCCATTTTTTGCTTTTTCCATAAGCTGATCTGATAGGATCTTCTCGGATCTAAACTTGTCTCTTCGGTGAACGACTGTAACGTGATCAGCTATATTTGAAAGGTAGAGCGCCTCTTCAACAGCAGTATTGCCGCCGCCAATAACAGCCACTTTTTGTCCTCTGTAGAAAAAACCATCACAGGTTGCACAGGCTGAAACGCCCTTCCCTTTGTATGCCTCCTCTGACTCTAGTCCAAGATATTGAGCGGTTGCGCCCGTTGAGATAATAACTGCGTCAGCAGCATAAGTTGTATCGCCGCCTTCAAGCATGAAAGGTCTTTTTGAAAAGTCAACGCTTGTAATGTGATCGTTAATAATTTCAGTATTAAATCGCAAAGCATGGTCTTTCATTCGCTCCATCAAGTCTGGACCTTGAAGTCCATCATGGTCGCCAGGCCAGTTATCAACATCAGTTGTTGTCATCAGTTGGCCACCTTGCTCTAGGCCGCTCACCATAACTGGATTTAAATTTGCTCTAGCCGCATAAACCGCAGCAGAGTAGCCAGCAGGGCCTGAACCAACAATTAAAACTCGGCAATGTTTGATATCACTCATAATGAAATACTTTATACTAATTAATCAAATGAGTATTATAAGCTGTGTTGAAAAAAAATAATAAACGAACCACTCAAAATACCCCCGTAAATAATCCGCGCTCTAAACTTGCCAGTGAGTCAATTTTTATTTTGCTTTTGACAGTTGGAGCTGTTTTCTTTGTTTCTCTTATCACAGGCTCAGCTTCTGAAGACCCATGGACGGGTGGCGCTGATCTTTCCAAACCGGTCGAAAATAGTGCTGGAATATTTGGCGCCTACCTAAGAGATATAAGCTTTGGAATTCTCGGTTATATTTCATATGTTATTCCAGTCTCCATTGTTTGGCTGGGTTACAACTTTCATCGTGATGCAAATAAAGAACGTCAAAATCGTTTGGTCTTTCTTATTCGATTCATCTCATATCTTGTAATGCTGTTCTTTCTTTCGGCACTAGCCCATCAATATGCCCCTGAAATAAAAGTAATGGATGGACTAAAAGAAACATTTTTAGCTGGAGGTATGATTGGAAAATCGATGCATGAGCTGCTTTTTTATGAGCTTTTTGGAAGCTCGTCAACCTTAATCTACATTGGAATCATCCTGGTTAGTTTCAGCGTCGCATCCAGCGCTTCATGGAAAAGTATTGGTAGTGCCATTCTCAAAAGCAGAACTCATAAAGAAAAAGGAGTCAAGGCTCCTAAAAAAGAAACCTCTAAACCAGAAATAATTAACTCAAAAATATCTCCGCCTCTAGAAACAACATCCGTGGAGACTCCTAAAACAGAAAAGCCTGAAAAACCAAAAAAAGCTGAGACGCCTGAAAAACCAAAAAAAGCTGAGAAATCGCAAAAAGAACAAAGCAGCAATCTCTTTAAATCAGGCCTTTCTGGAGGGCTCCCCGATTTAACACTTTTAGATGATGTTGATAATTCTGGATTAGGCTACTCTGAAGAGTTCTTAGAAGAGATGGGTCAACAAGTTGAGATCAAGCTTAAAGATTTTGGATTTGATGTTGCGATTACTGCAGTCACCCCTGGACCTGTTGTTACTCAATTTGAAATCTCTCTTGCACCAGGCATTAAGGTGAGTCAAATCATGAACCTGAACAAAGACCTCGCTAGAGCGCTTCTAGTTGAAAGTGTGAGAATTGTTGATGTGATTCCTGGAAAGCCAGTAATTGGACTTGAAATACCCAATAATACTCGTGAGATGATTGGCCTCAAAGAGATACTCTCTAGTGATGCATTCACTAAGGCCAAGTCAACACTATCTATGGGCCTAGGAAAAGATATTAATGGACATCCTGTTGTGGTTGACTTAGCTAAGATGCCTCATCTTCTTGTTGCAGGTGCAACTGGTATGGGCAAGTCTGTAGGATTAAATGCGATCATTTTAAGCATTTTATATAAGGCCTCTCCAGAGCAAGTAAGGCTAATAATGATTGATCCTAAAATTGTTGAGCTAGCCTCATATGCTGACATACCTCACCTATTAACACCAGTTGTTACCAATATGAATGAGGCAGCTAGTGCACTTTGGTGGTCTGTTAATGAAATGGAAAGACGCTATAGCCTTTTGGCAAAGTTTGGCGTCAGAAATATTGAATCCTTCAATGAAAAACAAAGTCGAGCCAAAAAATCTGGTAAGCCCCTTTTGGATCCTTCATTTAACCCAGAAACAGCTAAAGAAGGCGAGGTTCATCCTGAGCTTGAGGCGCTTCCACTTATTGTTATAGTAATTGATGAGTACGCTGACATGCTAGGTGCTTTAGCGCAAGAAGATAGGGCTAAGTCAAAACGTGTAGAGGGCCTCATTGTGAGAATTGCCCAAAAGGCCCGTGCTGCAGGAATGCATCTTATTGTTGCAACTCAAAGGCCAAGTGTGGACGTCATAACAGGGCTTATTAAATCTAACATCCCCACAAGGATTTCCTTCAAGGTTTCATCTAAAACTGACTCCAGAACTATTCTTGATCAGGGTGGAGCAGAGCAGCTTCTGGGCATGGGTGACATGCTCTATATGGCCCCAGGCATTGCTCATCTGACAAGAGTTCATGGTGCCTTTGTTGAGGACAGCGAGATTTTGAGAGTGGTCAAACACCTTAAAAAGAGCTCGAACCCTAACTACCTAGATGGCATATTAAATCCGAAATCAGAACCGGTTGGTGACAAGGAACTGGGCCAAAACTCTGGTGAGCTTGATCCACTTTTCGATGAAGCTGTTCAGATTGTGACCTCCACAAGAAGAGCATCAATTTCAAGCCTTCAAAGAAGAATGAGAATTGGCTATAACCGTGCTGCGCGAATTATTGAGGACATGGAAGCAAGCGGGATTGTGAGCGCCATGAATAGTGCGGGAAATAGAGACGTCTTGGCACCAGAACCAATTGAGCCTGATGACAAGTAATCAATGAATTTTCTATAAAAATTCAATTTAAGTTTAATAAACAATCTTCTAGTTAGGCCTTTAATAACAAATAGTTCTTGACCTAGTATTTTCCATACTATATATTGATAGCAAGCCAACAAACATTTTGTTAGTTGGTTTTTTTTGTTTTTTAATTTAAGTATCTGATTTTCTAGATACCTTTAAAAGGAGAAATATAATGAAAAAAACTTTAAGCATTGTTTTGTCAGTGCTGGTCATGGGTATTTTTTCACCAGCTTCTGCGAATACGATCAAATGGTCAATGCCTGGTGATTCTTTAACTCTTGATCCGCATGCACAAAACGAAGGACCAACTCACATGGTCTCTCGTCAAGTATATGAAGGCTTAGTGACTCCAGGCATTAACATGGAAGTCCTTCCTCAACTTGCGGAGTCGTGGACGACAACTGCCGACGATACATGGATATTTAATATACGCAGAGGCGTAACCTTTCATGATGGCTCGTCTTTAACAGCGGGCGACGTTGCCTTTAGTATCAATAGAGCTAAAACAGCGCCATCAGATATGGTCGATTTAATTAAAAGTGTTAAATCTGCAAGAGCGATTGATGATCACACAGTTGAGGTAAAAACAGATGGGCCAAATCCAATTCTTTTAAACCAACTAACTCAAATATTTGTAATGTCTGAGGCTTGGTCAAAGGCAAATGGATGTGAAGCTTCATATAATTGGGATGCAGGCGAAACGTCATATTGCGCGTCTAATGCAAATGGAACAGGACCATTCGAAATCACTTTTAGAGAGCAGGATGTAAGAACTGTTTTTGAAAAGAACAATAACTGGTGGGGAAATCACTACACTCATAACATTGATAAAATTGAATTACTGCCAATTAAGAACGACGCAACAAGAGTTGCAGCACTTCTTTCTGGTGAGATTGATTACACCAATGTTGTCCCAGTCCAAGATATTAAAAGAATCGACTCTTCAATGGGCCATGCAGTAAAAATGACTCCTCAGAATAGAACAATTTTCTTTGGTATGGACCAGGGTTCGGCTGAATTGAATTCATCAAATATTAAAGGGAAAAACCCTTTTGCTGACAAAAGAGTTCGCCTAGCTATGTACCACGCTCTTGATATGGACGCTATCAAAGACAAGGTCATGAGAGGACAAAGTGTCCCAGCAGGTATCATTACTGCGCCAGGTGTTAATGGCCATACAGCTGCTCGCGACAAGAGAATGGCTTATGATCCTGAAACATCAAAAAGACTTCTAGCTGAAGCAGGATATCCTGATGGGTTTGAGGTCACATTAGATTGCCCTAACGATCGCTATATCAACGATGAAGCGATTTGTGTCGCAGCTATTAGTATGTTTGCAAAAATTGGAGTAAAGGTCAACCTTGATGCAAAAACTAAGAGTCAGCACTTCTCTGAAGTTAAAGAGGGTGATGCTAATGGTATGACTAGTGATATGTACATGTTAGGCTGGGGTGTTCCAACTTTTGATAGTCACTACGTGTATTCATACTTGTTTGAAAGCTCTGGAAGCTGGAATAAAGTTAACTTCAGTAATGCCAGGGTAGACGAGCTAGTTGCTGCAATGGGCGTTGAAACTGACTTGGATAAAAGAAACGCTATGATTGCTGAAGCTTGGGATATTACTCAAGAAGATGTGACATATCTACCTTTACATCACCAAGTTGTTAACCAAGCATCAAAAAGTAATGTCGATGTTCCAATTAGAATGAACAACGAGCCATTATTTAGATTTGCAAACGTAAAGTAAAGTAGTAAAAAATTTTCTGGCCAGTTATCTGGCCAGAAAATCATTTCAATTTTTATGTAACATAACCCCCCTCTTTATCACCTAGCTGTCAATGTATATCTATTTCTTTAAAAGACTTTTACAATCTGTCCTTGTAATGATTGTAGTAGCCTTTGTTTCCTTTTCCTTGTTCAATTTTGTAGGGGATCCAGTTAACAGCATGACAGGAATAGACGCCTCTTATGAAAGGCAGGCAGAGGTTAGGGAGATCCTGGGATTAAATGATCCAGTCTATATTCAATTTTCAAGATTTTTAGGCAATGTTGTTCAAGGTGATTTTGGCATATCTTATCAACTAAAAAGAGAGGTTTCTGACTTAATTGCAGAACGAATGCCGGCCACACTTGAGTTAGTATTTGTATCCGCTTTGCTTGCCATCGTAATAGGCGTTATTCTTGGTGTTTATACAGGCATCCATAGGGATAGCTTTGTTTCAAATGTCATCCTTGTTGTTTCACTAGCTGGCGTTTCTCTTCCTACGTTCATTATAGGGATAATGTTAATTTACTTATTCTCTGTAATACTTGGGGTTCTGCCTTCATTTGGAAGAGGAGAGGTTGTTCAGTTAGGTTTTTGGGCAACAGGCTTCTTAACTGTTTCTGGCCTCAAGGCATTAATACTGCCCTCAGTCACATTAAGCTTATTTCAAATGACTTACGTCATCAGACTAGTTCGTGCAGAAATGATGGAAATACTCCAAACAGACTACATTAAATTTGCCAGGGCTAGAGGCATTAAAAAAAATGCCATCAACTATAAGCATGCGCTTAAAAATGGCTTAATACCGGTCATCACTATTACTGGTATCAATATTGGAACCTTAATAGCCTTTTCGATTATTACTGAAACAGTATTTCAGTGGCCTGGTATGGGCCTTCTATTTATTAACGCAGTCTACTTTGTTGACATACCAATAATGTCAGCGTACATGATTATGGTTGCCTTTATTTTTGTAATGATAAATTTCATAGTTGATATCACATACTATTTTATCGACCCAAGAATCAGGCTTAAGGAAGAGGCAAGCTAGGAATGTTAAACAAAACTTTCAATAAAATTTACGATACCGATATAGGGTATAGCTTTTTTAATTCAAAAATTGCAATGATCTCTTCCGCTGTTTTGTTTATTATTTTTCTTTGTTCAATTTTTGCTGGTGTGGTTTCGCCCTATAACCCTTTTGACCCAGCTTCAGTCTCATTAATGGATGCATTTACTCCGCCTTCGTGGTCAGAAGGAGGAAGCCCTAGCTTTATCCTTGGAACAGATCAACAAGGTAGAGATATGTTCTCAACTATTATCTATGGCTCAAGGATTTCATTAATTGTGGGCTTTGCATCAATCCTTTTTGCAATGATACTTGGCGTATTCCTTGGCGTTACTGCTGGGTATATAGGCGGTAGATACGAGATAATTGTCATGCGAGTTACAGATGTCCAGCTCACAATTCCAAGCATCCTCATGGCACTACTCGTTAACGGTATCGCGAAATCAGTTATTTCACAATCGATGCATAGTGAAATGGCAATTTATGTGTTAATTTTTGCAATTGGTATCTCAGAGTGGCCTCAATTTGCTCGTGTTTCTAGAGCATCCACCTTGGTTGAAAAAAATAAAGAATATGTCTCGGCATCAAGAATTATAGGACTATCAAACGTCCTCATTATGTTTAAACATATCTTACCAAACATACTCAGGCCTCTATTAGTGATTGCTACAATAGGATTGGCTCTTGCAATCATAACCGAGTCTACGCTCAGTTTTTTAGGTGTAGGAGTTCCACCCACCACTCCTTCACTAGGCACATTAATTAGATTTGGAAATAGTTTTTTATTTTCAGGTGAATGGTGGATTACATTTTTTCCAGCTATCTTTTTAATCGTTTTAGCTTTGTCTATTAACCTACTAGGAGATTGGATGAGAGACGCCTTAAATCCAAAATTAAAAATAAGATGAGTCTGCTAAAGGTTAAAAATTTAAACATTAGTTATCCAACTAGAAAAGAAACTATTGTTGCTAGCAAGGATGTTGAATTTACGCTGGAGAGGGGTGAAATATTAGGAATAGTTGGTGAATCAGGCTCTGGAAAATCTACCATTGCAAACGCCATCATCAATTTAATTGACCCGCCAGGTGAAATAACAAGCGGATCAATTAAAATTGATAATGATGAATTAAGAGATAACGAAGAGCTTATCCAAGAAATCAGAGGAAAGAAAATTGGATTTGTTTTTCAAGATCCACAAACATCCCTTAATCCACTATTTAAAATAAAAGATCAATTAATTGAAACCATCCAAACACATCTTAATTTAGACTATCAAGATGCATTAAAAAAATCTATTCAGCTCTTAGAAGAAGTAGGCATTGATAATGCTGAAAAAAGAATTGAAGATTATCCTCATCAATTTAGCGGAGGCATGCGCCAAAGGGTTGTTATTGCTTTAGCGATTAGCTGTGAACCAGATTTGATTATAGCCGATGAACCAACAACTGCTTTAGATGTAAGCATTCAACATCAAATACTTGAATTACTAAAGGATCTGACTAAAAAAAGAAATTTAGGGGTAATGATTATCACCCATGATATGGGCGTTATTGCTGAAACAACAGACAAAGTTATTGTCATGAGACACGGGCTTATTGTTGAACAAGGTGATACAAAGGAGTTATTAACGAATCCTAAATCTAATGAAGCTCGAAGCTTAGTTATTTCAGTGCCGCCAACAAATAAAAAAATTGATAGATTCAAACTTATCAGCCCTGATGGAAAAGAAATTACATCTGACTCGAAAAATTTAACAAAAGATATTATTAAAACCTGGGGGGCTAGAGAAAATACAAATCAAAAGTTATTAGAGCTTTCAGGAGTTACTAAAATTTTTGATGATAAGTCCTTGGTGAGTAATTTTTCATTTGGGTCAAAAAATGAAACTGCTGCTAAAGTGGTAAAGGCAGTTGATAATGTTTCTTTTGAACTGTTTGAGGGAGAAACTCTAGGCTTAGTTGGTGAGTCTGGCTCTGGTAAATCAACAATAGCAAAAATTATTACAGGACTTGTTAGACCGACAAATGGGGAAATCTTTTATAACAATCTCTCACTTTATAATTCAAAAAGAAAATACCAAATTGATAAGAGTAGAGGACAGGTTCAGATGATATTTCAAGACCCATACTCATCTTTAAACCCAAGATTTAAAGTAAGGGACATAATATCTGAGCCAATAAGGCTTTTTCAAAAAAATATTAGCTCTAGTGAGCTTACAAAAAATCTCTATGACTTAATAGATATTGTTGGGATGTCAAGACAATCACTGGATCGCTATCCTCATGAATTTTCAGGTGGACAAAGACAAAGAATATCAATTGCTAGAGCTTTAGCGACTCGTCCTCGCTTGTTAATTTGTGATGAACCTACATCTGCGTTGGATGTAAGCATACAAGCACAAGTTCTAAACCTTTTAAAAGATATTCAAGATGAGCTCCATCTGGCCATGCTGTTTATTAGTCATGATCTTCCTGTGATTAGACAAATGTGTAATAGAATTGTAGTGCTGAAAAATGGCATTGTTTGTGAGACAAAAGAAAGCGAAGAGTTATTTAATAATCCAGAACATCCTTACACCCAAGAACTTATTAGGCTCATGCCGAAAATTGAATCTATAATCTAACCAGTTTGTAGTAAAACGTCATACTGTCTTCTAGCACTTAACAAAGGTTTGTGTTTAATTTTTATAAAACCTTACAATGGCTTGTAATCTATGTCGTATTTGAAATAACGAGGCCCTACCATTTCTAAAGCCTCCTTGCTTCGCCAAATTGGGTCACATGGCAACCCTAGTACATTAACTGCCAAACCATATTTGATTGTTTCAGCAGTAACAGGTGCGCCGGTATTAGAATCGAACATACAAATCAAATCTGGGGTAGTCGCAAGAACCTTGTCACCTTCCATTGCAACTAAAAATTCATTTTGAAAGTCAACCTTTACATCTCGGCTTAAAAAATCACCTAAGCCTTCGAGTTTTACTATGCCTCGATTAAAGCCGCCCTCACTGAACCTTTCAACATCTCTAACCCTTCCCTGAAAAAGGTGTACTCCATTTAATTCTTCAACGAGAATTTGATAAGCATTAAAGCTATGTGTTTCTATGATGGAGCCAATGTGGTGAATCAAAGAAAGGCTGCCTTTGATTAAATATTTTTTGCAATCCTTAGCCGAAACTGGATACAAACTACACATAGCGGCACCACCCATTTCAATAGTTATTGCACGTGCCAGTTTCTCTGTCCACTCGTTGCTAATAGTTTCATAATTACAGCCATTGCCTTTCTCATCCACCATGGCCATTGGTGTCGCACTTATACCTCCCAAAGTAAAAGTGACCATTTGCAACTCTGGAAAAGCTCTTCCCATAGCATCTCCATCAATGATTGGTAGTCCTAATTTTGATGCTGCTGAAAATGGAATTGTAGAATTTAGACCTCCAGCCTCAATACATAAAATAGCAGCCACGGGTTTGGTCAACATTTTTTCAATCATCGGAATTAATTGAGCAAACTCATTACCAGATGGAAACTTTTCAACCATTACTGTTGGAGCGCCCATCATTGCAATAGGCAAAATTAATGCATCGTCCGGTAAGGATTCTATGTCTATTACCTCGACACCGCCTGTCTCTTCTATGCTTTGTTGGGCCATTAATTTCCCAACATAAGGATCTCCACCTCCGCCTGAACCAAGAACAGCTCCTCCTATAGCAACTGCATTTATAGATTTGTTGTCCACAAAAGATAATTTTTTTATACTCATTACAATTCCTCCATTAAAAGGTCGCCAACTACAGTAACGTTGATTAATAAGTTATTTCCTGGTAAGTATGAAAGAGGCATATCTGATAATGTTAAAACAGAAATAGAATTGGGATCTGCATGTCTTTTAACTGCAATTCTGGTCGCCTCTTCTGTTACATCTTTTATAGCGATATCACGATCAATCTCATCATTGAGTAAAATTACACGAGATACTTGCCCACTGACTTGAGCAATAGCTGCGCCCACTGCATTAGCTAGGTCGTTATGTTTGGGCGTGATAACTTCTAACCCATCAATTTCATTAGGCATCATTACGCTTCCGCCTCCAACAGCTATAACAGGAATGGCCTTGTTGCTTGTTCTAGCTCTTGCAACTTGATCTGAAACCATCTTATCTAAAATCTCAATAAGCTTATCAATAGAACTTATTGATGGTGGGTTATTACTTCCAACTTCACAGCGCCCTGCAGCAACCGCAAGGTCAGTTGCAGTTAAAGTGTCGCCACCAAATACGGTTGCTTTTTGTAAAAGCTCATGTCCTACAGAAACTGGCCCAATAGCCATAGGCTCTTTAGTTGCAACAATAGAGCCTCCTCCTAGACCAATACTTATTACGTCAGGCATAGCAAAGTTAGTTCTCACATCAGCAACCATGACAGAAGTACCTGCCAACCTAGGAAACCCATCTTTAACCTCTCCAACATCTGTTGTAGTTCCTCCAACATCAACCACTAAAGCATCTTGTAAGCCTGAAAGAAATGCAGCGCCTCGCATTGAATTAGTTGGTCCACAAGCAAAAGTCAGAACCGGAAGCTCTACAACCTCTTTTGCCTCAATCAAGGTTCCATCATTACGAGTAAAAAACATTGGGCATGAGAGGTCTAAACTTTTCTGAAGAAGTTTAAAAGAATCTATAACTTCTGCTGCTAGTGGCCTCAAAGAAGCATTAATAATGGCAGCATTCTCTCTTTCCAGTAAACCCATTCCACCAATACTCTTACTAAGTGTAATACTAAGATCTGGCATTTCTTTAGTTAATATTTCTAATGCCTCTTGCTCCATATCACCTCTAACGGTTGCAAAGACTGAACTAATTGCAATTTGATTACAACCCATATCTCTGAGCTCTCTAGCAGCACTTATGAGCTCATTATGATCAAGTTGGGATATTTCAGCGCCGGTCATTTCATAGCCACCTTTAATAAGCTTGTAAGTTCCTTTCATACCACTAACAAGAGAATTTGGCCAGTCAGCAAAAGGAAGGATTGATGAGCCTGAAGGTAAACACATCCTTATTACTCCTGTTTGTGCCAGTTTAGTTCGTTGAACTAAAGCATTCACAAAGTGAGTGGTTCCAATAATTAATACGTCAACATCATCAGAAGAGGTATTTGATTCACTTAACGCAGACTTAATTGCATTTTCAACACCAGTTAAAATATCAGATGTAGTTGGACTTTTAGCGCCCCCCAAAAACTTTTTACCTTTCATTACAACTGCGTCAGTATTAGTTCCACCGACGTCTACACCAATTCTAATCATCTAGATTCTCCAACTATAATCATCATATTATTTAAACATTTTTTCGTTGAGACCATGAATCGATTGCAACAGCAATAACGATTACAAGTCCAAGTATTATTCTTTGCCAAAGTGGGTCGATCTGATTCAAATTAAAACCATTACTCATGAAGGCTAAAAAGAAAGCAGCTGCTACTGTTCTCCAAATAGCACCCTTTCCTCCAGCAATAGATGTGCCGCCGACAATTACGGCAGTAAGCACTGCAAATACAAAACTGAAATCATCTGATGGTTGTGCGGACATAGATCTTGAAGAGCTGACAATACCTGCTAATGCTGAAGCTCCTCCAAGCAAAATAAAAGTTGCAGCTTGAACTCTAGAAACGTTTACACCCGCTAAACGAGCTGCCTCTTGGTTTCCACCTGTTGCGAAAACATTTCGGCCAAACCTCGTTCTAGTTAATATTATACTGGCTATTATTACTACAACCAATGCAAGCCAAGTAGCAGAGGTTATGTCAAAAAACTTTGTACGTGCAATTTGTTGATAAGCATCCCCCATAGGTCTCATTAAAGACCTATCACTTATTAGATAGCCTAGACCAAAAAACATAAAAGAAGTTGCTAGTGTGGCTATAAATGAATTGACCTTAAAATAAGTAACCACAATGGCGTTGAATGCGCCCATTGCCAGACCAATTCCAATACCTGCTATAAGCGCTAAAAAGATATTTCCAGTAGCATTTTCAACAAGCAAAGCAAACAGAGGAGAGACAACAAAGATAGAGGAAACAGAGATATCAAAATTGCCTGATATGATGACAATTGTCATAAAAGAAGCGGCAATGAGAATTGTTGACTGTTGATCTAGAATATTTCTAAGGTTTCGCTCAGTAAAAAAACCATCCGTTGTTAATGCTAATAGAATAAAAAGCAAAATAGTGATAATGGCGATGCCATGTTTTTTTGAGTAATCTAATGCATTGTTCATATTATTAATCCTGCTTAAAAGCGGCCTCCATAATTGCAGACTTTGTTATTTGACTTCCCTTTAGTTCGGCGACTACTTTTCCACGAGACATGACTAAGGTCCTGTGAGCCACCCCAATAATCTCTTCTACTTCAGATGAGATTAATAAAACCGCTTCACCTACTTTTGATAATTGAGATATTAGCTCATAAATGACTTGCTTAGCTCCAATATCAACACCCCGAGTTGGCTCATCTGCTATAAGTAATTTAGGCTTGTTCATTGCAGCCCTTGCAAACAAAACCTTTTGTTGATTGCCACCTGATAAATACTGAACCTCTTTTTCTAGCCCACTATGCTTAATCATTGTTGTTTTGCAGCTTTCATCTACCTCACTATATTCTTCTTCCTTGTTTAATCCATAAATCCAAGAGGTGAATTTTTCTAAATATGGTAATGACGTATTTTCTAATAAAGAGCGTTCTAATAGCAGTCCTTGATCTCTTCTAGACTCTGGGACCATTGCCATGCCATTTTTTATTGAATGGGCAACATCCTTTATTATAAATTCTTTACCATATAACTCTATAGAGCCGCTATCTGGAGCTCTATTGCCATATATAGCATGAGCTAACTCGCTTCGGCCAGAGCCGACCAATCCAGCAATACCAAGAATTTCTCCTTTTTTTATTTCAAATGAAATATCTTTGAATTCATTTTCACGTGTAAGGTTTCTCACCCTAAGAAGGACTTCACTAGTAGGGTCTATTGTAGGTTTATTTGGAAATAAATTACCAACATCCCTGCCTGTCATTCCCTCAATAAGGCTATTTTTTGTCTCTTTAGAAGTTGAATCAGTCCTTACCTTTTCACCATTTCTTAACAAAGAAATAGTATCTGAAATTTTTAATACCTCTTCAAGAAAATGGGAAATATAAACTACTGCAGTGCCAGACTTGGCTAACGATCGAACCAAATCATGAAGTTGATCAGCCTGGTGACTTGCTAAACGAGCAGTTGGCTCATCAAAAACAATTAACCGAGCATTAGTATTAAGCGCTCTAAGAATCTCAACTTTTTGTTGATCTGCAACAGACAATGATCCTACAAGCTTAGTTGGGTCTATGAAGAGACCATACTCTTCCATAACAGCTAAAACTTTTTCTAGTGTCTTCTTGCTTGAAACAAATGGACCTATTGTTGTTTCTCTTCCTATGGCAATATTATCGACTACTGTTCGATCTGGTAATAATGATAACTCTTGTGAAATTCCAACCAAGCCATGCTTTACTGCATCCCTTGGTGATGATAAAAAAACCTCGTTACCATCAACTTTTATTATTCCTGAGTCATGACTATGAACACCCAAAATTAGTTTACCTAAAGTAGACTTACCAGCTCCATTTTCCCCCACTAAAGCATGTATCTTTCCCGCCTCAAATGACACAGAACATTTTATTAATGCATTTGTTGCTCCAAAACTCTTATTAACTTTTTCAAAACTGACAAGAGTATTGGAATTACTATTGGATTTTTCCACTTGACATAATATTCAATTAACAATTATACGATTTCCAAAATGATAGTCTTCTTTGAACAAGCCAAATCGGCTAATATCATTTTCAGGTGGAGACTGGGCACTCCATTGCCTTGATGGCTTCCAGCCAAATTGATTCTTTAAAATAGCAGATTGCTCTGCTTGTTTTAATGCTGCTAATGAGGGATCTATGACCGGAACATTAAATTCATTTTGAATTTTTTCAAAGAATCCGAATTCTAACGTGCATCCTAATATTATAGATTCAGCCCCATCCTCTTCTATTGCAAGATGGGCAGCTTCCATTAATTTTTTCTCTGTAAGCTGATGATCTACTTGAAACTCTGAAACAGTCATTGCAACATCTCTAAATGAGGCCAGATGTCCTCCAAAACCATATTCTATTATTGTTGATTGCATTTCATGCTGCCATTTTTTCTGTCCTATAATAACAGAGAATGAATTAGAGAGCTTTAATGCTATTTCAATCGAAGAATGACATGGTCCAACAACAATCATATCACCAGAGATTTCTCTAGAGTCAAGCAAAAACGGGTCATAAAAACATCCAATAATTAGCACATCAAAGCCTTCTATTGATGCCTGCCTTGTTGCCTTAATAAGATCTGAAGCAATAAGTGCATTATAAGTTCTGTATTCAAGGTTATCCATTTGTCCTACAGATGAAGATAGTGAAGCAATATGGATTTCTGAATTTGAAAACTTATGCTTTTTAATCATTTCTGCAAAAAATGCATCATAGGCATCAAAACCTACTGGATTTAAATACATTATTTTTTGCGATGAGTCTTTATTTTTCATAATTTGAAGGTTGCTACTCTAATATAGCTTTCTATTATAAAAATTCAGATTAGTATTTGCTCTTAAGAAAAGTAAAAACCCTTGCTAAAAATTAATGCTAGCAAGGGTCTAGAGCTATATATTAGCCATCCCACTGAGCTGAAAATTTAGAAACATTATCAGCTGTAATTAGGCCATTATCAGGAGCATTAGTAAGAGGGTCAATTCCACCCTGATCCACGCCATTTTTCAATGCATCAACCATTGCTTCCATTGCATATGTCCCTTCATCTCCTGGTGCGCCATATACTCCACCAAACCATGAGCCATCTTTAATGCCTGCAATTGCTGGTGCAGAGCCACCTAAGCCAATCAACTTAATTTGGCCAGTCATTCCCTCATCAGCTAGAACAATTGCAGCTCCCTGAATTGATTGATCAGCGCCAACCATGACGTCAAAAGACTTATTCATACTCAAGATATCTTGTGTAGCAGTTATACCTCCTTCAGGTCCGAGGTACTTTCCTTCACCCTCAGCAACAACTTTGATTGATGGGTGTTGAGAAATGACATCATCGAAACCTTGTCTTATTGCATCATCTAGAGGTATTCCTTTGATTCCATATATAAATACAACTTCACAATTATCATCACCTTCACAAGCTCGAACAGTCATCTCTCCATGACGTGTGCCGGATCTATATGGTGACGCTAATACAGATGCTGCAATCCCATCAACTTGTGGATCTGATGTAGTTAAGTCAGGCCCAACAATCTGGTTAAGAACTACAATCTCAATACCTGCAGCTATGGCCTCCTCAAGATCAGGAATCATACCGACTCCATAAGCTGCACAAACGATAATGCCCTGATATTTTCCAGATGCGATTATGTCTTGAAGCTGTGCATTTTGCTTAGCTGGATCAAACTGACCATCAAACTCTGTGATATTTATATCATTAGCGGCAGCAACTGCTTCCATAGTTTTAACTGAGGCTCCAAGCCAAGTATTTGCAGAACTAGCTGATAGATAAGCTACCTCATAGCTCTTTGCATAGACTGCATTTGAGCTAAATGCAAATAAAGTCGCAAAGAACATTGTTGCAATTAAACCTAGTGGTTTTTTGCTAAATTTAACATTCATATTATTACTCTCCTATTAAAAAATAATCCTAGTTAACTTGTTAACTGGAAATTAATATTAACACATTTTTATAAATTTGACTAATTTATTTTAGTAATACTTAATTTTTTAAATATTTTTTGTTCATCAAGAGCAATCTTAATAAAAATATGGTAATATATTTTACATATACTAAAATTTACTTATTAATCTAGCATGCAAAAAAAATCTACAGTCATTCAAGAGGATCCAGAAAACAGTCTGGGGGAAAGACTTAGGGTTCGTCGCAAAGAGCTTAAACTATCGATGAAACAGGTGGCCATTTCATCTGGGCTCTCTATAGGTTTTATTTCTCAAGTTGAACGAGGGCTTACCTCGCCTTCACTGACTTCATTGACATCTATTGCTAACTTCCTCAAGTCTGATGTTTCTAATTTTCTTAGCCAGCCAAAAAGTAAATCGTCAATTACCCGACATCAAGAACGTGACGTTTATACAATTAATAAAAATGGGCTTCAATATGAACGCTTATCAGATTCATTCCCTGGGCACACACTTAATAGTGTGATTATTCATGAATTGCCTGGACACAGGACAGAGTCTGTAAGCCATGAAGGGGAAGAATTTTTTTACATACTAGAAGGCGCAATTACTATTTATATAGATGACAAAGTCAATATTCTTGAAACAGGTGATTCGCTACACTTTGACTCTTCTAAAAGCCATTCAGCATGGAATCATACCGACAAGGTAACTACTCTTTTGCATGTTTGTACAATGAATGTTTTTGGTGATAATGAAATTAACCAAGAAATCCCTGGAGTTTTTGATTGTCGTGGAAATCTAATTTTTTCAAAAGAGCAAAGTATGGATCTTAATATTCATACGAAGCATGATTAATGAAGGTCTATTAATGAATGATTATTCAGAATTATTAGAATCTATATCTAAAACTACTGGCAATCCGCATGATGCATTTATGAAGCTCTATCAATGGGTTAATAAAACAATAGGGATTAAACTGTTTACACTGACTACATTTGATATTCCAAATGCTGAAGCTCAAAGAGTTTATTCTAATATGCCAATTGAATATCCAGTCTCAGGAGTTAAGCCAATTGAAAAATCGACTTGGACTGAAACTGTTTTGGATAATCACAAATCTTTTGTTGCTAATAATATAGATGATATCGCTGAGGTGTTTTCAGACTTCAAATTAATACAAAGTTTAGGCTGTGAGTCTGTATGCAATCTGCCAATTATTACAGATGGAAAATTGCTTGGAACGGTCAATTGCCTTGATGTAAAAAATTACTTTACTGCAAAAAAAATTAAAGAGCTTGAAAATATCAAACTTCCAGCTATTTCATGCTTTTTGCTATACCTTTTAAGAAAAAAATAAGAGAATAATCATGAAAAAATCAACAATTCGAGTTGCTACAGATGTTGGAGGTACATTTACTGACCTAGTTTGCTTTGAAACTGATGCTTCAACTGGCCAACACTCAGTAACTACTGCAAAGTCTGACACAACTCCACCAGATTTTGAAACAGGGGTTCTTAATGTACTAGAAAAAGGAAATGTAAATCCTTCTGAGATAGACTTTCTGGCTCATGGTACAACAGTTATTATTAATTCACTTACTGAAAGAAAGGGTGTCAAAGTTGGGCTAATAACAACTAAAGGTTTTCGTGACAGTCTTGAAATAGCTCGAGGAAATCGACCTGACTTCTTTAATTTACATTATCAGAAACCAGTGCCGTTTGTCCCACGCTATCTTCGAAGAGAATTGTCAGGAAGGATGAGCTATCGAGGGGAAGAGAGTGAACCTTTAGATATGACCTCATTACCAAGTATTTTGAATGATTTTAAATTAGAAGAAGTTGAAGCAGTTGCTATTTGTTTTTTACATAGCTATGCAAATTTTGCACATGAAGAGACTGTTATGCAAGAGGTAAAAAAATTATGGCCTGAAGTTGCAGTAGTTGCATCTCATCAAATTACCAGAGAATGGAGGGAGTATGAGAGAACAAGTACTGCTGTCCTTTCTGCTTATGTTCAGCCAGCTGCAGAAAAATATTTAAAACAACTTGCAACTGGGTTAAGCCAAAAAGGATTTACAGGTAGTCCTTATATTATGCAGTCTAATTGTGGAGTTGACTCCTTAGAATCAGTCTCTAGAATTCCAATTACAATGGTAGAGTCTGGTCCGGCATCTGGATTTTGGGGCGCTGCAGAGCTTGGAAAATTAATTAATGAGCCAAATATTCTTGCTCTAGATATTGGTGGAACAACAGCTAAATGCTCTTTAATTGAGAATGGTAAAGTCAAAATTATGACTAACTACTGGATAGAAAGAGATGAAAAAAGTGCTGGATATCCAATTATGGTTCCAGTAGTTGATCTAGTTGAAATTGGAAATGGTGGCGGGTCTATTGCCTGGGTTGATGAGTTTGATAAACTTCATGTAGGCCCTCAATCAGCGGGCGCAATCCCTGGTCCAGCAGCATATGGCAAAGGTGGTTCAGATGCAACAACAACTGATGCTAACTTAAAGCTAGGTCGCATAAATAAAGACTACTTTTGTGGAGGCTCTATTAAAGCAGATATGAACTCTGCTGAATCCTCTCTAGCGCAAGTTGGTAAAGGCTTAAGGGTTTCGTCTACTGAGGCTGCAAGAGGAATTATACGAATTGCAAATAATAATATGATTAATGCGCTGAAGCTAGTATCACTTAATAGGGGTTTTGATCCTCGTGATTTTGTATTGGTTGCATTTGGTGGTGGGGGTGGAATGCATGCAGTTGCCTTGGCGCAGGAGCTTGGAATTAAGAAAGTTGTTATACCAGCTGCTGCTTCTGTATTTTCTGCATGGGGAATGATGATGTCTGACTTAAGGCGTGATTATTTTGTGACTCATCTTGCTGACCTAATTGAAGGCTCAGGGGCTGAAATTGAGTCAGCGTTTTCTAAGATTGAGTCTCAGGCAATCTCTCAATTTAAGTCAGAGGGTATAGAAGAGACAAATATTAAATTCACACGTTATGGTAATTTTAGATATAAAAATCAGGAACATACAACAGAGGTTCCACTGTCAAGTGGTGAAATATCAAACCAGCAAATTGTTGAAATAGAGCGTGTATTTCATGAAACTTATGAACATGAATATACTTATCGTCTTGACATGCCTGTTGAAATGGTTGGAATTCATGTTGTTGCTACATCTGAAGTTGGAAAACTTACAATGAAAGAGATGTCGAGCACTGGAACTTTAGAAGTAGAAGCTAGAAAAGGTCATAGGGAGGTTGATTATGCTCTTGAAGGAAGCCACAAGGCAAGACTCTATGACGGGGAAAGGCTTGAGCCAGGAATGGAGTTCAAGGGTCCTGCAATAATTGAAGACTCAGGCTCAACTACAGTTGTCCATCCAGAAAATAAAGTGTATATTGATGGTTTTTTAAATATACATATTGAATTATAGTTGGAGTAGCTACTTGCTACCTTAAGGAGAAAAAATGAAAAAAAATATAGAATACGATCCTATAACTCTAGAAATCATTCAGAGCTCTCTTCAGGCTACAGCAGATGAGATGTTTGCATCAATACGTAAAACAGCTATGAGCTCAATTATCTACGAGGTATTGGACATGGGAACTGGAATAATGGATGCTGAAGGTGAAATTGCAGCTTCAGGTGCCGGTATTCCTGCTTTTATTGGTGTATTGGATAAGGCAGTGAAAGTTATACTACAAAAATATAATAAGCCTGGCGACATTCAGGAGGGTGATGTTTTTATGACGAATGACCCGTATTATGGAGGTGTTACACATTTAAATGATATCGTTCTTGCGATGCCTGTTTTCTCTGATGGAAAACTAATAGCTTGGACTGCGGACATTGCTCACAATTCTGATGTAGGTGGAATGGCTCCTGGGTCATTAACTGGAGATGCTACTGAAATCTTCCAAGAAGGCATAAGACTTCCTGCTATTAAGGTTATAAGTCAAGGTGAAACGATCCAGTCTGTTATGGATATATTAATAGTAAACTCCAGAATGCCAGATACTATTTATGGTGATGTTTGGGCACAAATTGCTGCGGTTAGGATTGGCGCAAAAAGGCTTCAAGAGCTAGCTAAAAAATATGGAGCAAATGTCTTTGAAAGAGCAATGGTTGAGTTTATGGACTTTGGTGAGAAAGCATCTCGCAGAGAACTAGCAAAACTCAAAAATGGGGTATTTGAATTGTCTGAAGAGCAGGATGATGGCAGCTTTTATAATGTTAAAATTACAATTAGTGATGATCTTTTTACTGTTGACTTAAGGGACAACCCCAAACAACTATCATCTCCAGTAAATTCAACAAAAGATGGGGTCATGATTGCCGCTCAGATGATTTTTAAGTCTATGACTGATCCTTATTCGCCTTGTAATGGTGGTTCTTTTAGACCTATAGAGCTTATTACTGAGCCTGGAACTGTTTTTGATGCCCAAGAGCCTGCACCACTTGGATTTTATTATGAAGTTGAACTTAGAGTTTACGATTTAATGTGGCGCTGCTTAGCTAAATTTATGCCAGAAAGATTGTCAGCAGGGCATTTTGCCTCAGTATGTGGAACTTTCATTGGAGGCACCCACCCTGATACTGGACGTCAATATACTATTGTTGAAGCTCAGGTTGGTGGCTGGGGAGGTCGAGATGGAGCTGATGGAAATAATGCAATGTTTTGTGGCTTTCATGGTGAAACCTACAACTGCCCTGCTGAAATAAATGAAGCAAGGAATGGGCTTTGGGTTGATCAAATGTCACTTAATACTGAGCCTGGAGGTGAGGGCAAATTTACTGGAGGTAGGGGCATAGTTATGGATTACCGTATACGTGCTGAAGATGGTTACTTAACTGCTGGATATACTAGATCAAAGTTTCCAGCATGGTCGCTTGATGGTGGCAACGAAGGCTCCTCAAACTATGTTGAATACCTCCCTCTTAAGGGCGAAAGTGAAAGGTTTGCCTTTGTATCTGGCTTAACTCTCAGCAAGAATGATGTTATTAGAGTTGTTACTGGAAATGGTGGAGGGCTTGGTGATCCAAAAAGTAGAAACCAAAACCTTATAAAAGAAGATTTAAAAAATGAACTTATAACACCTGAGGTAGCCAGAGATGTTTATGGAATGATGGACGCATAAAAACAAAAACTTATGCAACATAAAATAAACTCTCTTAGAACTCGTATGAAAGATAATAGTGTTGATCTAATTGCACTAGGTCCAGGAACTCACATGAACTGGTTATTAGGCTTTAATCCATATCCAGATGAAAGGCCTTGTATGCTTTTAATAGGCAAAGAAAAAGAAACTTTCTTAATGCCGTCTGTTAATGAAGAGGGAATAAAAGAAAAAACAAATATCAACATGAACTCTTGGAGTGATGCAGATGGGCCAGACCAAGCGCTCCAAGAAGCCTTATCTTTTACTGGGTCTTCAAACGCAAAACATATTGTTATTGATGAGGCGATGCGCTCTCACTTTGCCTTAACACTTATTGAAGCCTTACCAAATCCAACATATGAATTTACAAGCTCTACAATTGGTGCACTCAGAATGCGCAAAGATGATGATGAATTCATTAACCTTAAAGAGAACGCACTAATCGATGATCGGGCAATGCAAGCTGGGTTTGCAGCAATCAAAGAAGGTGTGACAGAGCTTGAAATTGGTGAGGCAATAAATAAACACTTTATCTCAGAAGGCGCGAAACCTCAATTTTGTATTGTAGGATCTGGCCCAAATGGTGCTTTCCCGCATCATCATACTGGAAATAGAAAAGTAGAAAATGGTGACGTAGTACTGATTGATATCGGTGGTCGAAAAGGAACCTTCCCAAGTGACATGACACGCATGTCTGTACTAGGAGAGCCGCCAAAAGATTATCTTGAGGTTCATGCGATTGTAGAACGTGCAGTGCAAGCAGCAATGGCGGCAGCAAAACCAGGAGTTATGGCCAAAGATGTAGATGCTGCAGCAAGGGGTGTTATTACTGAGGCCGGCTATGGAGAATTTTTTGTTCATAGGACAGGACACGGTCTTGGCATTGATATTCACGAGCCACCCTATATCACTGCAACTTCTGAAGTTGTCCTAGATGAGGGAATGGTGTTCTCAATCGAACCAGGAATTTATCTTCAGGGTAGGTTTGGTGTTCGCCTAGAAGAGATTGTTATTTTAAGGGCTGATGGGCCCGAAATTCTTTCGGAACTCACTCGAAAAACGAACTTTATAAAGTAGTCAAAAAGCGCCAAAAAAACATCTGCAACATATTGAAAAATGTGTATTATTTTGCATTCTGTTTAATGGTTATTAGTAGCTATGAAAAAAGAATTTAGTTTTGGAACACAGGTTAGAAAATCTCCATATTTTGATGCGACTGTGCGCTGGGGAGCAAAGGGATTTTCGGTCTATAACCATATGTATATTCCTAGAGACTTTGGTGACCCTGTTCAAAACTTTTGGAATCTTGTTAATGATGCAATACTTTGTGATGTTGCAGTTGAGCGCCAAGTTGAAATAACTGGCCCTGATGCGGCTCAATTTGTCCAACTATTAACGCCAAGAAATCTTTCTGAATGTGCAGTAGGACAATGTAAATATGTTTTAATCACCGATGAAAATGGTGGTGTATTAAATGATCCTGTCCTATTAAGACTCGCTGAAAATCACTTCTGGCTATCTTTGGCTGACAGTGATATTTTAATGTGGGCTAAGGGCGTAGCTGTTAACTCTGGATTAGATGTTAATTTAAGTGAACCAGATGTTTCACCACTCCAACTCCAGGGCCCAAAGTCTGGCGATATTGCTAAAGCAATATTTGGTGAGAGAATAGATGGCCTTAAATATTACTGGCTTGAGGAATTTGAACTCAATGGTATTCCATTAATCATATCTAGAACAGGTTGGTCAAGTGAGCTTGGCTATGAAATCTATCTTCGTGATGGCTCTCGTGGAAATGAACTTTGGGATCACATTATGGAGGTTGGAAAGCCAATGGGATTAGTTCCAGGCCATACCTCTACGATAAGAAGAATAGAGGGTGGTATGCTCTCATATCAGGCCGACATGGACTATACAGTAAATCCGTTCGAGCTTGGGTTGGGGCGTCTTGTTGATCTTGAGATGGATGCCGACTTTATTGGCAAAAAGGCGCTTAAAAAAATTAAATCTGATGGCATTAAGCGAAGTCAAGTTGGAATAGAAATCTCATGCACGCCGCTTAAGCATCCAAATACAAGCTATTGGCCAATTATGGTTGGATCAGAAGAAGTTGGGTATATAACTTCAGCAGTTTATTCGCCGCGACTTGACAAAAATATTGCACTTGCTATGATGGATGTTAACCACTCGGCCATAGATACTGCTGCAGAGACGACAACTCCAGAAGGTAATTTTCCTATCAAGGTTGTCCAGAAGCCATTCTATGACCCCAAGAAGAAAATTACCTCGGGATCTTAGCCCGAGTAAATAGGATTAGGAGAAATTTGTGTCTGAACTATCTATCGACCTCAGCTGGAACAGAAAAGAAGAAGAGCTCTCTCCTGGAAAGTTTTCCAGTGAACATCAGGTTACTTATAACGAACAATATAAAGTAATAGCGGATACTGCTCCTGACTGGGGAGGGTCTGCCAATAACACCAATCCAGAGCAGGCGCTCGCTGCCTCATTAAGCAGCTGTCACATGATGACTTTTTTAGCTCTTGCTGCAAAAACTAAGTGGCCCGTCAACTCTTACATTGACCATGCTGTTGCTCATCTGGGTAAAAATAGCAAGAAACAGATGGTTGTTAACCGAATTGATTTAAATCCAGTAGTCTCGTTCGATAGCGGCTTTGAAGTCAGCGATGAAGAATTAGCAAAAATGCATGATAGGGCCCACAGATATTGCTTTATAGCTAATACATTAGACTCTGAAGTCGAGGTCAATATCAACATTTAAAAAGTTGGCAATGCGTTTCTGCTAATATGGAGCCTAAATTATGAGCAGCAATAATAACAACGAAGCTAATACCGATGATTCAATTTTGCTTGAAGAATTTATAGCCAATGGCGTATATCGCTTAACACTTAACGACGCCAAAAAGAGAAACGCTCTTTCAGAAGAGATGATGGCCAAAGTCAAATCTTCACTCTCAGATGCTACGGACAATAAATCCATAAGAGTAATAATAATTGCGGGCAACGGACCAGCGTTTTGCTCAGGGCATGACTTAAAACAAATGACTGCCGGAAGAGACAACGATGACCAAGGTCTTACCTACTTTAAAAAAGTATTTGCATCTTGCTCAGAGCTAATGCAAATGATTGTTGAGCACCCCAAACCAATCATTGCTGAAGTTTCAGGCGTCGCAGCAGCAGCAGGATGCCAGCTTGTTGCCTGTTGTGATCTTGCTGTAGCTGGAAAGTCTGCTCGATTTATTACTCCGGGCGTAAATATAGGGCTATTCTGCTCCACCCCAATGGTTGCACTGTCCAGAAATGTATCCAACAAAGCAGCGATGGAGATGCTCCTGACAGGTGAAATGGTAAGTGCAGATAAAGCGGAACACATTGGACTTATAAACCGAGTTACAGATGATGCTGATTTGAAACAAGAGACAACAGCTCTGGCAGAACTTATTGCCTCAAAATCTAGTCTGACATTAAAGATTGGAAAGGAAGCCTTTTATAAACAAAAAGATATGCCTCTATCAGAGGCTTATGACTTCGCGTCAAAAGTCATGGTAGACAACATGTTAGAACATGATGCTAAGGAGGGCATTGGCTCGTTCCTAGAAAAGCGTAAACCTAAATGGCAAAATTAGTGGCAATGAATAATCCTTATAATACTAATCTTGATCGAAATCCTGCCAACTTTCAGCCACTTACGCCGCTAACATTTTTAGAACGTGCGGCATCGGTATACCCAAATCATACTGCTATCGTTCATGGTAAATTAAGACGCAACTACAGCGACTTTTATAGTCGCTCTCGACAACTTGCCTCTGCACTCTCTGAACAGGGTATTGCTCGAGGCGATACTGTCTCGGTAATATTATCCAACACGCCCGCGATGTTAGAGGCCCATTATGGCGTTCCAATGTGTGGCGCAGTTTTACACAGCATTAACACGCGCCTTGATCCAGATACTATAGCGTATCAGCTAGACCACGCAAACTCCAAGGCTTTAATAGTTGATCGTGAATTTCTAAAAACCGCTAAAACGTCACTGGAACTTGCTGGAGTATCGCCGATTTTGATTGAGTTTAATGATAGCGAACACCCCATCAAAGAATCATTGCCTGGCGCACTAGAGTATGAGGAATTTTTATTAAAGGGCGATAAAAATTACAATTGGCTCATGCCTGAGGATGAATGGGATGCAATCTCCTTAAACTACACTTCTGGCACAACTGGAAACCCCAAAGGCGTTGTCTCTCATCATCGAGGAGCCTATCTTTTGGCACAAGGAAATGCGATGATTGCCTCAATAAAAAAGCATTCGGTCTACCTTTGGACACTGCCCATGTTTCATTGCAATGGCTGGTGCTTCCCTTGGACAATGTCAGCTATTATTGGGACACATGTCTGCTTGAGACGTGTTATGGCAGAGCCAATTTGGGAGTCCCTTGCTGAGCACAAGGTAACCCATTTATGCGGAGCTCCAATTGTTATGTCAACAATACTGGCGGCATCAGATAATGAAAAAAAATTATTAGAAAAACAAGTCGATTTTTTTACAGCAGCGGCCCCACCTCCAGAGTCAGTCTTAACCAACATGAAAGATGCTGGGTTTAATATTACACATCTTTATGGACTCTCTGAAACCTATGGTCCTGCAGTGGTAAATGAGTGGCACCAAGAATGGGACGACTTAGCTGAAAGCGAACAAGCCTCTTTAAAAGCAAGGCAAGGTGTTCGCTACCTGCCACTTGAATCTTTAGCTGTTATGGATCCAAAAACAATGCAGCCCGTGCCTCGTGATGGCAAGACAATAGGCGAAGTCATGTTTAGAGGCAACGTAGTCATGAAAGGCTATCTAAAAAATAAGGCTGCTACTGATGAATCTTTTAAGAACGGCTGGTTTCATTCGGGAGACCTAGGAGTTATCCATGAAGATGGGTATATCCAGCTGAAAGATCGCTCCAAAGATATTATTATCTCTGGTGGTGAAAATATTTCATCAATCGAAATTGAAGAGGTGCTATATAAACACCCCTCTGTTGAGGCGGCTGCTGTTGTGGCTATGCCAGATGAAAAGTGGGGCGAGACTCCGTGCGCATTTGTTCAGCTTAAAAAAGCAAGCCACGCCTCTGAAGAAGAGCTCAGCCAATGGTGTAGAGATCATATGGCCTCTTTTAAGCTTCCTCGTCAATTCTATTTTGAGGACATTCCAAAAACCTCTACAGGAAAAGTACAAAAGTTTATTTTGCGTGAGCAGGTAAAAAACTTATAAGAAAAGTTTGAAATAAAAAAGCGACCCATCGGGCCGCTTAATCAAGATTTGTTGGTGCCGACACACGGACTCGAACCGCGGACCTACTGATTACAAATCAGTTGCACTACCAACTGTGCTATGTCGGCTTAGAGCGAAATTATACAGTAAAGAATTTTTTTTCAGTACTATTTTATAGCCTCAAAATAGAGTTACATTTTTCGCTGTTTTATAGCAATTCGGATACCGATAATCCCAAGAACGATTGCCATCAGAAACCACTGCACGGCATACCCAATATGCTTCTCAATACTTCCCGTATAAGGCTCCCATTTTCTAACAAATCCATCGTCCATTGATGCGTCTAACAGTCCAACCATACTAGAAAAATTAACGCCTGCTATCTCGCTCATTTTGACTAAATCGACTGCCTGAATTAGAGTTGGGAAGTTATTGCTTATCTCGCTTGGTTTCAATTCAATTCTTTTGATTGGCTTTGAAATTTGAACCTTAATCTCAGACTTGGTTTTATCTATTGAGATGTCTGCTAGTTTTTCCCTGTCGCCATTCCAAGGAATAAAGCCTCGATTGATAACTATAGTGCCAGATTGATTCTCTAATTTAAATGGCGTTAAAACATAATATCCAGAAACTTGATCAATAATCTGATTGTCATAGACGAACTGTTTGTTATTTAGATATTGCCCCTTAAGTCTAACCTGGTAATACTCTTTTTCAATCAGCCTATTTTCATCAGAGATTAATTCTACAATGCCTGTATTTGCTTTTTGTATTGAGGCTTCTATTACACGCTTTTCGTTAGCGCGGTCAAGCTGCCAAAGCCCCAATGACGCCAGAAAGGCAATAGTTGCAACAATTAGTACTGCAGGAATTAAGAACCTTAAGCTCATCATTACTGAGTGGGCAAAAGATTAAAGCCATTTGGTTCAATCCAACCTAATGCACCTGCAAGCAATAAGAATGCAAAAAGGAGAACTGAAAGAATAATTCTCATTCTTAACGCCTTAAACATTCTATCTGAGCCAGCTTTGCCACCCTTAAGAAGACCAATAACAGCAGAGCCTAAAAATATAAATATTAAAACAAGTACTGCAATTACAAATAAATTCATATCTTTCCTTGATTGCTTGAAAAAAAAGGCCCCTTAATAGGGGCCATTGAATAAACCTCTATTTCTATATTATATCCAGTAAACAAAAATAAATAGACCCAGCCATACGACATCAACAAAGTGCCAATACCATGCAACGCCCTCAAATGCAAAATGGTTTTCTAAATTAAAGTGTCCCTTCTGGATACGATAAAGGATCACTGTTAACATAATAACGCCGATCGTTACGTGGAAGCCATGAAAACCAGTCAGCAAGTAGAAGGTTGACCCATAAATTCCTGAGGTTAATTTAAGGCCATCATGGTAGGCATGGCCATACTCAGTAATTTGAAAGCCCAGAAAAATAACGCCCAGCGCAATCGTTGCTAGCATCCATGCCATCAAAGCATCTCTGTGACCAGCTCTCAAGGCATGATGTGCATATGTAAGAGTTACGCCTGAAGTTAAAAGTAGTCCCGTATTTAGAGCTGGCAGCCCCCAAGTGTCTACTAGTTTAAAGTTTGTTGAAAATGCCACCCCATTCTGGCCCACATCACCTGGAGTAGAAATTAGTGGCCAAGCCGCCTTAAATCCCTCCCAAAGCTGTGGTGTATAAATGTTGTTATACTCTCCTCCAAGCCATGGAACACTCAAGACCCTTGCATAAAGAAGAGCCCCAAAGAATGCTGCAAAGAACATAACCTCAGAGAAAATAAACCAGCTCATGCCCCACCTAAAAGATCTGTCGACCTGGGAGTTATACATCCCACCCACGCTCTCAGCAACTACCGTACCAAGCCAACCAAACATCATAAATGCTATGATAGCAAAACCCAGAACCATCACAGGCCAGCCCCAGCTGACATCATGCATTTGATTTGCAAAGCCAACAAATAGTGTTGAAATGCCTATTGATCCTATAATTGGCCAATATGTACCATGAGGAACATAATATTTTTCGTTGCTCATTTTCTCTCCCTTTAATTAACTATCTAACTTATAAAAATTATATGACAAGCTCACATCTTTAATCCATTCTGCCATTTCAGGCTCAACCACAAACCGAAGTGCCATTTCTACTTCCTCTCCAGGCTGAAACTCTTGCTTAACAAAACAAAAACACTCTAATTTTTTAAAATGTAACGCCGCATCTGTTGGCGCCACACTGGGTATTGCTTGACCAAAAATTACCTCATCGGTCGTATTTTTAGCAATGTAGCTCATGTTATAAAACTTCCCTGGAATAACCTCCATTGAAGTCACTTTTGGCGCAAACTGAACTGGAAAACCAGAACTAGTTGACGCAAAAAAACTAACCGTTACTTCACGCTCTTCATTAATCTGATACTGCTTTTCAGTTTCTACAGTACCCGTCTTACCATTAAACCCAGTTAAGTCACACAATACATCATATATTGGCACCATGGCATAAGCAAAAAAGAACATCAAAACAGGGACGGATACAAGCTTTATCCAAAACCCTTTTGTTATTTTTTTTCTCTCCATATCAGCCGTTAAGCATTATGGTTGCTAAATACAATCCTATTGCTACAATGGCCACTATGAGTGCAGTTCGGCCTTGGCCTTTGCTGTTCTTCTCTGCCATTAACTGTGCTGAGACTCAGCTAAAATTTCAGCTCTGGTTGGTGGCTCATCAAACGTATGGTAAGCAACTGGCGCAGCCAATGTCCACTCTAGGCCCTTAGCACTCTCCCAAGGTCTTGCAACTGCTGGCTTGCCATTTCGAATACAGTCAACCAAAATATAGGTAAACAAAAGAAATGATAGGCCAAAGGCAAAAGAGCCAATTGATGAAATGAAGTTAAAGTCAGCAAACTGAAGCGCATAGTCAGGAATACGACGAGGCATCCCCGCTAATCCTATAAAGTGTTGTGGGAAAAATGTTACATTAACTGAAATCATAGCAATCCAAAAGTGGACTTTCGCTAAGCGCTCGTTATACATTTTTCCAGTCCACTTAGGCAGCCAATAGAAAACAGCTGCAATGATTCCCCACAAGGCTCCAGTTACAAGAACGTAGTGGAAATGTGCAACAACAAAATATGTATCGTGGTACTGAATATCAGCAGGCGCTATTCCAAGCATTAAGCCTGAGAAGCCGCCAATTGTAAATAAAAATACAAAAGACAGTGCCCATAACATTGGCGTTTCAAATGACATTGAACCCTTCCACATCGTTGCAACCCAGTTAAAAACTTTAACACCAGTTGGAACAGCGATCAACATCGTTGCGTACATAAAGTAGAGTTCTCCTGCCACAGGCATTCCCGTTAGGAACATATGATGAGCCCATACAATATAAGACAAGAATGCAATTGATGCAGTTGCATAAACCATCGATGAATAACCAAAGAGTGGCTTCCTTGCAAAAGTAGGAATAATATGGGAGATAATGCCAAAGGCTGGCAAAATCATAATGTACACCTCTGGATGCCCAAAGAACCAGAAAATATGCTGAAACATGACCGGGTCTCCACCGCCAGTTGCATCAAAGAAAGCGGTTCCAAAATTACGATCTGTAAGCATCATAGTTACAGCTCCAGCCAAAACTGGCATTGCGCCGATTAGCAGGAATGATGTGATTAACCAAGTCCAAACAAAAAGAGGCATATCCATTAGTCTCATTTCAGGTGCCTTCATATTAAGAACGGTTGCAATAATATTAATGGCGCCCATGATTGATGAGAAACCAAGCAAGTGAATTGCAAAGATAAAGAAGTCAGTTGAATCTGGTGCAAATGTTGTTGAGAGTGGAGCATAAAAAGTCCATCCAAAAGCAGGTGCGCCACCTTCCATAAAAAATGTGCTCAGTAGAATCGTGCCAGCAAAAGGCAGTATCCAAAAACTCCAATTATTCATTCTTGGAAGAGCCATATCGGGAGCTCCTACCATCATAGGAATCAGCCAGTTTGCAAGGCCTACAAAGGCAGGCATAATGGCACCAAATACCATGATCAGCCCATGCATTGTTGTCAGCTGGTTATAGAATTGTGGTTCAAACAATTGTAAACCAGGCTGTAATAATTCTGAACGAATGCCCATAGCGAAGGCACCGCCCACCAAGAGCATTGCAAAAGAAAACCACAGATAAAGCGTTCCAATATCCTTGTGATTAGTTGTTTTAACCCATCTTAGGAGTCCTTTTTCAGGGCCATGATGGTGATCGTCGTGTGCTGCTGCCGCTGTAGTTGAGCTCATGTGTTTCTCCTTAAATTAACGTGCAGATGTAACATCTGATGGTTGAACAACTGATCCATTGTTACCAAAAGATCTTCTTTCGTAGGTAATTACCGATGCAATATCTGTATCGCTAAGCATCTTAAATGCAGGCATTCCCCTTAAGCCATTTAAAACCATGCCTATTTGATAATCTGCGGGGCCATTTGTTACTTCTGACCCTATCATTGCTGGGAAGACTCCTGGAATACCTGAGCCGTCTTTTTGATGACAACCAGAGCAGTTTGCGTTGTAAACTTCCTCACCCCTTGCAACCAAATCAGCCTCTGTCCATTCTTGTGTAGCGCTAGCTAATTCAGCAACTTTTTCAGCCTGTTTGCTCTCAACCCAAGCCGCATAGTCGGCTTTAGAAACAACGTCTACCACAATTGGCATAAACCCATGATCTTTTCCACAAAGCTCAGCACATTGTCCTCTATAAGTTCCAATTTCATTTGGCTTAGCCCATGCATCATTGATAAATCCAGGATTAGCATCCTGCTTGACGCCAAAAGCGGGAACCCACCAGTTATGAATAACGTCATTAGAAGTAATTAAAAATCTAACCGTTGTATCAACTGGAAGAACAAGATGATTGTCAACTGAGCGAAGGTAGTCACTTTCCTTGTGAACAGCTTCACGCTCCTCAGGTGATGCCTTAATAACGTCTCTCGAAGATTGTGCCAAATTTGAAACAAAGCTGATTCCTTCTTCAGGATAGTCATACTGCCACTTCCATTGAATGCCGGTAACCTTGATAGTCATGTCTGCCTTTTCAAGGACCTCAATATCAATCAATGTTTTGGAGGCTGGAATTGCCATTGCAATTAAGATTAAGATTGGAATTCCTGTCCATATAAATTCAACTGTCGTACTCTCATGAAAATGTGCAGCCTTAGCTCCCTTTGACTTTCTGTGGGCAATGATTGAATAGAACATAGCACCAAATACTACAACGCCGATACCAACACAAACCCAAAATGCCATCATATGAAGCCAGTAAATGTCCTGGCTAAGGTCAGTGATGCCTTTTGTCATATTAAGTGTGTACTCTGCAAAAGCAGATCTAGGGCCTAATAATGCTGCAATAGCGCTAGTAATAGTCAAAAATAGTTTCATAGATTCTCCGAATTAAACCTTTTATAGCTATATAAATAGTACTTGAATGTGCAATTTCAAGTTTCAATTAAAAAATGCAACCAAATGATACCTGTTTATCTCTTTTTTACCAAGTAATAATTCACCTTTATTCTCAATATTGATTGAACTTTTTTCACCAACAAACTGAATGCTAAAAAATTACACTCCTATTGTTGAAAAAAAAGAATAAACCCCTAAATAAAAGATGCACATTTATTTAAAGTTTTTTGAATTTTTTAATCAAGCAACTACTTTGTTAACTAAAATGGTTGCCTCATTTACTGGATTTTATGTACTCTAAAGCACTTAACCTCTCATTTATTTTAGCTCTCATAGTTGTCATCTTGGGGGCGTATACTCGTCTTGCTGATGCGGGACTAGGATGTCCCGACTGGCCAGGCTGCTATGGTCAGCTGTTGGTTCCAGATGTCATCTCTGCAGAATATGACAGGCCCCTTGATATAGCAAAAGCCTGGAAAGAAATGGTTCATCGCTACGCCGCTTCAATACTTGGCCTATCAATTGTTATTATCTTTTTATTGGCAATTTTTAGGAGGCCGGACACGCTCCGTTCTGTAAAGTTGCCAACTGCACTTCTACTATTGGTTGGTTTTCAAGGCGCCCTAGGGATGTGGACAGTAACGGAATTAGTACATCCAGGGATAGTTACGATGCATTTATTGGGTGGCTTTTCAACAACAACTCTTCTCTTTTGGCTGCT
>ENA-OWPI01000652-OWPI01000652.1-marine-metagenome-genome-assembly--contig:-NODE-652-length-46085-cov-6.213811_pt1 | contig 46085 bp, 46 predicted proteins | sample MGYA00238138_ERZ651775 | MGnify/ENA primary metagenome ERZ651775 (study PRJEB26906, sample SAMN06265043) | marine metagenome | isolation source: Helgoland LTER site | place: Germany:Helgoland, sampling...
AATAGATCTAATTTAGATTTTGATATCGATGGAATTGTTTATAAATTAAATAACTTAAGTTATTATGACAGGCTAGGGTCAACGGAGCATTCTCCGAGATATGCTATATCTCATAAATTTCCACCTGAAATAGGATTAACTATACTTAAAGATGTTAAATTCCAAGTAGGTAGAACAGGAGCTATTACGCCTGTAGCTGAATTAGAACCACTTACTATTGGAGGGGTCAGAATACAAAGAGCAAGCCTGCATAATAAGGATGAAATAAATAGATTAGGAATTATAATAGGAGATACTGTTTCTGTTAAAAGAGCAGGAGATGTAATTCCTCAAATAATAAATTATATTCCTAATTTAAGACCAAAAGTAAATAAAATAATTTCATTTCCAGCTTATTGCCCGTCTTGCTATAGCCTTTTGAAAAGAGAAGATGATGAAACAATTATTAGATGTGTAAATTCAAATGAATGTATCGATCAAGTTAAAGGCCAATTAATACATTTTGTTTCAAGGAACGCTTTTAATATAGAAGGGTTAGGTGAAAAACAAATAATAGAATTATTTGATAAAAAGATTATTAAAGAGCCTGCAGATATATTTTTAATAAACTTAGATATGAAACAAGAAATAAAAGCTAAAATATTAGCTTTAGAAGGGTGGGGGTCTCTTTCACTATCTAATATAATTAACTCTATTAATAATGCTAAAACTCAACCTATTGAAAAAATAATCTATTCTCTTGGCATTAGGCATGTAGGTCAGGGGACAGCTAAACTTATTTCAAAAAATTTTAAATCTTCTAATGATTTAATTAGTAAGATTAAAGAATTGGAGAATGATTATAAAAGAGAAGAATTTATTGAAGACTTAAGCTCCATTAACGGTTTAGGAGATAAGGCAATAATTTCATTAGTTTCCTATTTTAATAAAAACAAAAAACAATTTTTTAATTTAATAGATTTTTTAACAATTAGGGATTCTGTTTCTGTAATAGATAATACTCACTATTTATATGGCAAGAAGATAGTTTTTACAGGAAAATTTGAACATTTATCTAGAACTGAATGTAAAAATAAGGCAGAAATAGTTGGAGCCTTAATTTCAAGCCAAGTATCAAATAAAACAGACATATTAGTAGTGGGTTTAAATCCTGGTTCGAAATATTCTAAAGCTAAAGAGCTTTTGATTGATATTATTAATGAAGACAGTTTTTTAGCATATTTTAATGAGTAGATATTATAAAAGGTTTACAAACTTTTTTTAACCATTTTTTTTCATTAATTTCTAAGTTAATAGATATATTATTATATACAGAGCTATTATAATTATTAATCCATCTAATTTCTTCACCTGATAGTAATGTGTAGTTAATTAAATTTATATCAATAGGAGCTAATGTTAAGGTTTTAAAGCATAACATATTGTTATTTTTTTTATCATTTAGTTTGGTAACTACCATTAAATTTTCTATTCTAATACCATATTTATTTTCTAAATAAAAACCTGGTTCATTAGAGGTTACCATGCCAGGTTCAAGAATAATAAATGATCCTTTAGATATTCTATGCGGGCCTTCATGAACACTTAAGCAAGAGCCAACTCCATGACCTGTTCCGTGTCCATAATTCATAGCATTTTTCCATAAAGGAGATCTAGTTAATAGATCTAATTCATTACCGGTAGTTCCATAAGGAAATATAGCACTAGCAAGAGCAATGTGTGCCTTTAGTACTATAGTAAAATGTTTTTTCATTTGTATAGAAGGTTTGCCGATAGCTATTGTCCTTGTTACATCGGTTGTACCTTCTAAATACTGGCCACCGCTATCACATAGATAGAGACTATTTCCTTTAATTCTTTTACTAGTTTGATTAGTCACTCTATAATGAACTATTGCGCCATTACTACCATAGCCACTAATAGTTTCAAAAGAAGTGCAAATAAAGTTTTTTTGCTGAGATCTAAGCTGATCTATTTTATTAGAAAATAGTATTTCAGAATTTCTAGTATTTTTTGAATTATATATCCAATATAAAAATTTTGATAAAGCAACACCATCTTTTTTATGAGCTATGACGCTGCCTTCAATTTCTGTTTTGTTTTTAATGGCCTTCATTAATTCAATTGGGCAGTTTTGCTCTATTATATTATTATTATCTTTTTTAAGGATTTCATGTGCTAGCACGTAAGAAGTAGTATTAGGGTCAATTAAAATTTTATTTTTATTTTTTGCAATTTTATTAATGACCTCAAGTAGTTTATTTTCTGGATAAATTTTTACGTCTATGCACTCTTTTATAAAATAATTACTGATTTCAGAATTTATACGTGATTTATCAATAAATAAGAATAGCTTTTGATTTTTAAAAATAATTGCTCTTGTTAAAATAATAGGAGTATGCTTCAAATCTGCACCTCTAATATTTAGCAACCAAGCTATAGCGTCAGGTTGTGATATTATATAGCTATCTGCATTAAATGACTTTAATATTAAGCATAACTTTTTAATTTTTATTGAAGCACTGATGCCAGAATACTTTTTTATATGCTTTTTTATTTCAGTCTTTGGCGCATCCTCTCTATTAGAAACCCATATTAAATCAATAGGGTTTTGTTTTAAAGAAGTAAATATAAGATTATTTTTTTTTCCAACATTTAATAAAAATTTTATTTTAGATAATGAGTGAAGCCAAGGATCAAAGGCTATATTTTTTAACTTTTTTAAATTATTTTCTATATAATCAGTTAAAGATTCTTCAGAGGATAAAACTACTTTAATGTCAGTATTTATAGTTTCATTAACGGCTTGTATAGTATAGCGACTATCTACAAAAAGAATTGCGGTATTACGCAAAATAAGTATTTCCCCTGCAGATCCAGAGAAACCACTAATCCATTCCAGTCTTGAATCAGATAGTGGAACATATTCTCCAAGATAACTATCTGATCTAGGCTGTATAAAGCCATCAAGATTATTTGTCTCGAGAAAGCGCTGAATAGATTTTATTCTTTTAATTACATCCATATTATTAATCATAATACGTATTATATAAAGTATATAAAAATTTATTGTATAATTTTTTTCATATTTGCAAATAATTTCAAATATTTTTTTTAGTTATGAAATATATGCATATCTATTATGCCTCATAATGACTCTTAAGTAGACATAATACTTGTGGCATGCCCTATTACTTAAAAAAAGGCTTATAGCCATGCGTTTTACGCAAATCTATATCTTAATATTAATGTTAGTAAATAATATTTTTTGGCTCTATATAATGATCATAAGTAATAATAATTTGGTTTTTCCTCCCCTTGATGATTTTTCATCTCCATATTGTCAAATTATTATTATTTAATAAAAATAGCAGCTTGGTTTTTCCTCCCCATAAGATATCCAAGCTGCTATTAAAAAAATTAAGGAAATAAAATGAAGTATGCTAGTTTTAAAGAATCAAATTTTATCAAAATTAAAAACGCTTATATAAGTAATTTTATTGAATTTAAATATGGTATTGAACAATATAATGCAGGTAAAAATATTCAGGCTAGATTGATAAGACAATTTATAAAATCAGCTTTTAATAGCATTTTTAATACTAAACCTTCTCATGTTTATTATAAAAATAGCAAGAATTCCTTATCTATTTATTCTAAAGATTGGTGGAATATTTAATTACCTTTTTTAAGCAAAAGTGTTGACCAATTGTTTTTACTATATTGCATTTCTAATACTAAACCCATTGATCTTAATTTATTTAAAATCATAAAAATCTGAGAGTGTAATATTCCTGAAATAATCACTCTTCCTTTATATTTCAATTTTTTATTAATTAAATAGGCGCTTTTAAGTATTGGTATAGCTAAAATATTAATTGTTATAAGGTCATATTTTTGCTTTTGAGTAATATTTAGTCCATCACCTTTTTTTATATTAAGATTTCTGTGCAAAAAGTTTATTTTGCCATTATAAGATGAGGTTTTAATTGCAAGAAAATCTATATCTATAAGTTCTATATTTCTTCTCCATAATTTTGCCATTACTATTCCTAAAATACCTGATCCGCAGCCAATATCTATTATATCTTTATTTTTTATATTTTTATGAAAATTTATTTTATTTAGTATAAATATAATCCCTCCTGTTGTAGGGTGATGACCTGTACCAAAGCCTGCAGCGGCTGGAATAATTATATTTTTAGCAATATTATATTTTAAATTTATTTTTTCTTCATTAAATATGAATCGTCCTATACTAATGGGTTCTAATCTTCTATTATTTTTAAATTTAAATTCCTTATTTTCTTTTTTAATTAATACCAATTTATTAGTATTTATTTTGAAATTTACTAAATATTTTTTTATTAAAGTAATATTAGGTTTATCCTTAAAAAAAATATTTGTTTCAAAGAGTATTGGTTTTAAAGTGTTTAAATTATTTTCTGCATCAATTGATGAAATGCTTGCATTTAAAGATAAAAAATATTCTTCAATTTCTTCTCTAAACTTATCTTTTAATTTTAGTTTTAATATCCATGTATAGAGCATAGTAAAATATTACTAACTATATTTTTTCTATAAAGCTTAAGAGCAACTTTTTTTGTCCGGCTTTTTCAAAGTTTATTGTAACTTTATCCCCATCTATTTCTAATACTTTTCCGTATCCAAATTTTTGATGAAAAATTCTTTCCATTATCTTAAATTCACTAATATTATTCGAGCTTTCATAATTTAATATATTTTCTTTTATAGTATTATTTGCTTTTAACCATCCTGAAGCTATGGAAGAATTATTATTAAAATTGTTGGTATAAGAAGAAAATTTATTAATATTTTTTTCTGGAAGTTCATCTAGAAATCTTGAAGGTATACAATCTATCCATTGACCATGCGTCAATCTAGAATTTGCATTAAATATCCAGACATCTTTTTTTGCTCTGGTTATACCGACATATGCGAGTCTTCTTTCTTCCTCTAAGCCACTTTCTCCACTTTCATCTATAGATCTTTGGTTAGGGAATAATCCTTCTTCCCAGCCAGGTAAAAATACTAATGGAAATTCTAGTCCTTTTGCTGCATGTAATGTCATGATTTTTGCTGTCTCGGCGTTTTGATTATTTGATCCATCCATTACTAATTGTATATGTTCTAAGAAATTTGCTAATGAGTCGAATTCATTTATAGCATTTACTAATTCTTTTAAGTTTTCTAGTCTTCCTGGCGCTTCTATTGAGCGATCTTTTTTAAGCATTTCAACATAGCCGGATTCCTCTAAAATAATTTCAACTAAATCGCCTAGTTTATTATTATTTACATCAATTCTCCATTTATCTAAGTTTTTTCCAAACAATCTTATTGATGAAGCCGCTTTAGAGGATAATTCATCAGTTTCCGCTAATTTTCTTGCAGCCATTTCTAAACTTAATTTACTTGCTCTAGAATATTGTTCTATATTTCTTATAGTCATTTCACCTAAGCCTCTTTTAGGCTTATTGATTACTCTCTCAAAAGCTAATTGGTCATCTGGTGAATTCACTAATCTTAAATAGGCTATGGCATCTCTAATTTCAGCTCTTTCATAAAACCTTAATCCTCCTATAACTTGATAGGGTAAACCTATTTTAAGAAATCTTTCTTCAAAAGTCCTTGTTTGGAATCCTGCCCTTACTAAGATTGCTACATTATTTATACTATTATTATTTCTTTGATAGGACTCAATCTCATCACTTATTGATTGTGCCTCCTCCCTTCCATCATAAACTGTCCTAACATTAATAGTGTTTCCCATATCTCCTTCAGTCCAAAGAGTTTTTCCTAATCTATTCTGATTTTTTGCAATTAAATGAGAAGCTGCAGCTAAAATATTACCAGTTGAACGATAATTTCTTTCTAGCCTAATTATTTTTGCATTCTTAAAATCTTTTTCAAAATTTAATATATTATTTACATCAGCGCCTCTCCATGAATAAATAGATTGATCATCATCACCTACGGCACATAAGTTTTTATGATTTTCTGCTAGAGTTTTTAACCAATAGTATTGAGAAGCATTTGTATCTTGAAATTCATCTACTAGAATATATTTAAACTTATTTTGATATAGTTTTTTAATATCAGGTTTAGTTTTAAAGATTGTTATAACGTGTAATAAAAGGTCGCCAAAATCAACAGCATTAAGAGTTATTAAGCGTTCTTGATAGTATTGATATAGTTTTATAGCTTGATTATTAGCAAAATCTGTTCCACCATGATGTCTATTTTTAACATCTATGGGGTTTAGGCCCATATCTTTCCATCTTTGAATTATTGATAACAGACTTCTTGCTGGCCAACGTTTTTCATCTATATTTTCTGCAGAAAGTATTTGCTTTATTAATCTTAGTTGATCGTCTGTATCTATAATTGTAAAAGTTGTTTTTAGGTTCACTAATTCTGCATTAGAGCGAAGAATTCTAGCTGCCAAGGAATGGAAAGTTCCCAACCACCACCCTGCAATTGAAGATCCCACCATACTTTCTACTCTTATTCTCATTTCATTGGCAGCTTTATTTGTAAAAGTAACAGTAAGGATTTCTGACGGGTGAGCGATACCTTCATATAATATATTAGAAAGTCTAGTAGTAAGAACTTTTGTTTTTCCGGTGCCTGCTCCTGCCAACACTAGAAGAGGACCATTAACTGTTTCTACAGCATCTCTTTGTTCTGAGTTTAATTCAGATAAATAATTATTTTTACTAATTGTCATTATAAAAGCATATTATATAGCAGACCATCCGCCATCTAGCATTAAAGTATGTCCAGTTACAATAGAAGATGCATTAGAAGCTAGATATAAAATGCCTCCAGCCATTTCAGAAACTTCAGCTAGTCTCCTTAAAGGCGTTCTTTCTATAATATGATTTAATTTTTCTTTATCTGCATTTAATTGTTTCACTAGCCTAGTTTTTGTATAGGTAGGTCCAATAGAATTAACTCTTATTCCTCTTGATCCCCATTCATTAGCTAGAGATCTTGTAAGGTTTACTAATCCTCCTTTAGATGCATGGTAGGGAGAATTAGGAGCTGGTCCACCTCCTGTAACTCCCATTATTGAGGAAATATTAATAATTGATCCTTTTTTATTTTTAAGCATATATTTTGCTGCTGTTCTACAGCAAATAAAAGCACTAGTTAGGTTCAGTTTAATTATATTTTCAAAATCTTCTGTTTTCATTTCTTCTGCAGGATTTCTGTTTGCTGTCCCAGCATTATTTATTAAGACATCTATTGATCCAAAATATATAGATACTTCACTAAAAACTTTAATAATATTTTCTTCTTTGGTTATATCTAGTTCCCATGCTTTTGCCTTAATACCTGCTTCAACCAATTCTTTTTCTAATATTTTGGCTGACTCAAAATTTTTATCAGTTATAGCTATATTTCCCCCTGCCTTTCCGCATGCAATAGCGGCTACTCTTCCTATTCCATGGGCAGAACCAGTTATTAAAGTAGTAGTATTTTTTAAACTAAAAAGGTTTAAAACATCAAAGTTTTTAGCAGAAGGCATTAAAAAGCCTGTTTCCTCATCAATAATTTCTTCATTTCCCATTTTATCTATCCTATATTTATTAAAATTTTTTATATTTAAGGTATGCTTCTTTAGGGTCTATTCCCTTTAATATAGCATCACGCATTTTATTTTCAGAGTTTAAATCCTTTTTAGCTTTATTTATGATTTTAAAAATAATATTATTTGGAATTATTACTATGCCATCCTCATCAGCTATACTGTAATCACCGGTGTTTATATTAACATTCCCAATCTTAATAGGTTTTCCCATTTCATTAACTATCCATCTACCGGCAACATCTTTTGGCGTGTTATACCTACAATAAACTGGAAATTTTATCTCTGATTTTATTCTTGTTACATCTCTACATCCAGCATCTGTAATATAACCTCTAACTCCTTTTAGTTTTAAAACTTCCGCAGAAAGTTCTCCCATTAAGGCAATAGAATTATTATTTGGTTGGCATATTATTACAGAATTTTTTTCTGCTTTAGATAAAAAATCTGTCCAAGAAAGCAAACTTTCATCTATACTTGCATTACTCTTTAGCTTTCCTGATAAAGTCCATATTTTTCCTACAACTTTATTTTCAAATAAAAGAGGTTTTATTTCATGAGGTAGCGTTTGATTTAATAAATTTTCTGATCTAAGTGCATCATGAACTATAGAAGAATTTAATAATAATAATTCTTCTATAATTTGATCTTCATTTAACATATTTTCTTACTTTAAAAGACATCATTTCTTTGTTGGGTCAGGAAAATCTGCTTCTATATTACAACTATTCGAGTCAGTATCAAAATCTCCAGAACAAAGAAGCTTAAAAGGATTTAATTCATTAAAAGAGTATTCACTACAATTCACTAATAACAAAAATATAGATATAAAAAAGATATTTTTAAATTTATTTATAATTAAAGGAATATTTAAGATGATTTCTGTATCCTTGGTTATATTATTAGTTAATAATTAGTACTCATTTTCTCAAAGTAAAAAAACAGCCATTAAAACTACTAATGCAATAACACCTATTGTTCCGTATGTCCCATATTTTACAAAATTTTTCCATGTACTAACATGATCTTCATAATATTTTTTTTGATCATATGCCATTTAATTTACTCCATAACTTAGTGATAACTGATTTAATTATTAAAAATAATAACAAATAAAAAATAATAATACATATTTATTTGTATTTAATTTTAATCTAATGATTGGAAACTTTTAAATAACACTTAATTTAGATAAAAAAATAATATTTTTATTTTTAAATTTTTATAATAATCTTGATTTACGATAAATACATTGCTAAATGAGTATGGTAAATATTTTTATTAATACTATGGTTATCAAGTTTAATTTTATTATAAAGAGGTGCTTTATTATGTGCGGTTTTAAAAATTTAAAAATTATTTTAAGCTCATTCATTACTTTATTTATTTCAAGTCAGGCTTTTTCTGAAGAAAATGTAGGAGCAGCTCATCCATGGGGATTAAACCTTAGGGAAGCTTTTTCTCCTGTTATGGTGGAAATGGTCTCTTTTCATAATGCTCTAATATGGCTTATTGTAGCTATATCATTATTTGTATTAGCGTTATTGGCAATTATAGTAGTTAAGTTCAATACAAAAGCCAGCCCGAAAGCGAGTAAAACCACTCATAATACTTTTTTAGAAATAGCTTGGACTGCAATTCCAGTATTAATTTTGGTTGTTATGGCTGTTCCATCTTTTAAACTACTTTATAAAGGGGACGTTGTTCCAGAAGCACATATGACAGTAAAAGCTATAGGTCATCAATGGTACTGGTCTTATGAGTATCCTGACCATGGAAACTTTACATATGACGCATGGTTAGTCCAAGATGAAGAAGATATGGAGGGCGAAGATAGACCTTTTACTAGATTGCTTACTACAGACACAAGAGTAGTTGTTCCTGTGGGAAAGGTAATTAGAGTTCAAATGACTTCTACAGATGTATTGCATAGTTGGGCAGTACCTTCATTAGGTGTAAAAAAAGATGCTGTTCCAGGACGATTGAATGAATTGTGGTTTGAAGCTAATAGAGAAGGAATATTTTATGGTCAATGTTCAGAATTATGTGGAACAAATCATGGCTTTATGCCTATAGAAGTTCATGCAGTTTCAGAGGAAAAATTCTTAGCATGGATTGAAGATTCAAAAGAAAAATATGCTAAGGTAGGACAAAATCTTAATTTAGCTGAAATTAAAGAGTAAATATATTTTTTAAATTAATTAACGAGGTAACATAATGTCTACTATAACTGATAATCACGATCATACTCCAACAGGGTTCCGTCGCTGGGCTTATTCCACAAATCATAAAGATATAGGGTCCATGTATATAATATTTGCTGTCATAGCAGGTGTTATTGGTGGAATTATGTCAATGATTATGCGAACAGAACTTGCATTTCCTGGTGATGGTATTTTAGGTGGTGATTATCAAATGTATAATGTTCTTACTACTGCTCATGGCCTCATAATGATATTTTTTATGATTATGCCTGCTATGATTGGAGGGTTTGGAAACTGGTTTGTGCCAATTATGATAGGTGCTCCTGATATGGCATTTCCAAGAATGAATAACATTAGTTTTTGGCTGTTGGTACCTGCTTTCATACTATTATTGTCAAGTCCTTATGTTGGAGGAGGTGCAGGTACAGGGTGGACTATATATCCTCCTTTATCTTCAACTCTTGGCCATTCTTCTCCTGCGGTTGATATGGCAATATTATCTCTTCACTTAGCTGGAGCTTCTTCAATATTAGGAGCAATTAATTTTATTACTACTATTTTTAATATGCGTGCTCCTGGCATGACTTTGCATAAAATGCCATTATTTGTATGGTCCATATTAGTTACGGTATTTTTGTTAGTTTTATCTCTTCCAGTTTTGGCCGGAGCCATAACAATGTTGTTAACAGATAGAAATTTTGGAACAGCATTTTTTGCTCCAGAGTTAGGTGGAGACCCAATATTATTCCAACATTTATTTTGGTTTTTTGGTCACCCTGAAGTATACATACTCATACTTCCTGCATTTGGTATAGTTAGCCATATAGTATCGACATTTTCAAATAAACCAGTATTTGGCTATTTAGGTATGGCATACGCTATGGTATCTATAGGTTTTGTAGGTTTTGTTGTATGGGCACATCATATGTATACAGTTGGTTTAGATGTAGATACAAAGGCTTATTTTACAGCAGCTACGCTAGTAATTGCAATTCCTACGGGTATTAAAGTATTTAGTTGGATAGCAACTATGTGGGGAGGATCAGTAACATTTAAAACACCTATGCTTTTTGCAATGGGTTTTATATTTCTTTTTACAGTAGGAGGTGTAACTGGTGTTGTATTAGCTAATGCAGGCTTAGATACAGTTATGCATGATACCTATTACGTAGTTGCCCATTTCCATTATGTTCTTTCTTTGGGAGCAGTATTTGCTCTATTTGGAGGCTTTTATTATTGGTTTGGCAAAATATCTGGAAGACAATATACTGAATGGATGGGTAAGGTTCATTTCTGGGTTTTGTTTATAGGAGTAAACTTAACATTTTTCCCAATGCATTTTTTAGGTTTACAAGGAATGCCTAGAAGAATACCTGATTATCCAGATGCTTACGCAGGCTGGAACTTAGTAGCATCTGTAGGGTCTTATATATCGGCTTTTTCTGTTATATTGTTTTTGATCATAGTATTCAAAGCCTTGTACTCAGGAAAGAAATGTCCAAATAACCCTTGGGGTGAAGGTGCAGATACTTTAGAATGGACAACTTCTTCGCCGCCACCGTTCCATACATTTGATAAGTTACCAGAAATTAAGTAATTAGGTAGGTTATAATTTAGTTAGGGGTTATTATGGTTTTCTCAAACAAAAGTGAGAAGCTTGAAATTAATAGTAATGGTTCTATTGCAACTGTACGTGACTATTTTGAGCTTTTAAAACCAAGAGTAATGTCACTTGCGATATTTACTGCAATTATAGGTTTACTACTTGCGCCTAACAATATTCATCCATTTTTAGCGGTATTTTCTATAATTGCAATAGGAGCAGGCGCAGGCGCAGCAGGTGCAATAAATATGTGGTATGATAAGGATATTGACAAAGTTATGGATAGAACAAAATCCAGACCTGTTCCTTCAGGAAGAGTTAAGTCAGAAGAAGCTCTCACCTTAGGCATAGTGCTATCTATTTTTTCTATACTACTTTTGTTTGTTGCTTCTAATTATATAGCAGCATCCTTTTTGTTTTTATCAATAATATTTTATATTTTTATATACACAATATGGTTAAAAAGAATTACTACACAAAACATAGTTATAGGTGGGGCAGCTGGAGCTCTTCCTCCTATAATAGGTTGGTTTGCAGTCTCTCAAGAATTTAGTATGCTTCCTGTTTTACTTTTTATGATCATATTTTTTTGGACACCTCCTCATTTTTGGGCTTTATCATTATATAGGTCAGATGATTATCAAAGAGCTGGAATTCCTATGTTGCCAGTAGTTAAAGGAAAAAAAGTAACAAGAATTAATATATTACTTTATTCAATTTCATTAATATTTGTTTGTCCATCGCCTTGGTACTTAGGTTACTTAGGTAACATTTATGGAGTTCTTACAACTTTATTTACTATAGTATTTATTTATTTTTCATGGAATGTATATAAGGAAAAATTAGGTTCAGAACCAGTTTTGTTTAAGTATTCTATCCTTTATTTATTTCTTTTGTTCTTAATTATGCCGATAGATAAATATTTTTATATTTGGATTAATTAGAATGGATAAAAATAAAAAAGATAAACAAAAAAATAAGTTAAGAAAGAAAAACTGGATGATTGCCTATCTAATAATATTTATTATATTAAGTATATATATTATATCTTTTATTAAGATAGGTGGATAGGTTTGGTTAAAGGTAATAAAAATAAATATACTGCTTATTCAGTTATTTTAATAATTGTAGGTATGATAAGCCTTTCATATGCTGCTGTGCCTTTATATGATTTATTTTGTAGGACTACAGGCTTTGGTGGCACTCCTGTGGTAAAAAAAGATAATATAAATGTTAAGGTTGTAAATAGTGTAGATATAAAGATTCAATTTAATGCTGATGTGGCAGGAGGACTAGAATGGAACTTTCTTCCTGTTGAGAGACAAAAAATAGTCAAAACTGGCTCTAATACTTTAGCTTTTTATAAAGCAAAGAATATATCTAATAAGGAAATTACAGGGGTTGCAGCATTTAATGTGACTCCTCTAAAAGTAGGAAAATATTTTTCTAAAATCGACTGTTTTTGTTTTGAAGAGCAAACTTTGAAAGCTGGAGAAGAAGTAGAGATGCCGGTAAGCTTTTATATTGATCCAGAGATAGCCAATGACCCTAATACGCAGGAAGTAAAAACTATAACTCTATCTTATACCTTCTTTAATATTAATGAAAATCAGAAATATAAAGGTAAAATAAAAAAAAATACTACTGCACAAGTTAAATAAATTAATGTAATATATAAGTAATAAATATAAGGAGTAAAACAATGTCATCTAAAGCAAATCATCCATATCATCTTGTAGATCCAAGCCCATGGCCATTGGTAGGATCTATATCTGCATTAGTATTAGCAGTTGGTTCAATTATGTATATGCATGAATTAGATAAGGGTATTGTTTTAACTATAGGCTTAATAATGTCGTTAGGAACTATGGCTGTATGGTGGAGAGATGTTATAAAAGAAGGTGAGCATGGAGGACATCATACAACAACTGTTCAGCTAGGTTTAAGATATGGAATGGTGTTATTTATTGTCTCTGAAATAATGTTTTTTGTTGCTTGGTTTTGGGCATTCTTTGATGCTAGCTTATTTGCTGGTGAGGCTATTCAGGCTTCTAGAGTAGAATTCACAGGAGGGCATTGGCCTCCAAATGGTGTAGAAGTTTTTGATCCATGGCATTTACCCCTTGTAAATACAATAATCTTATTAACTTCAGGTACAACATGCACATGGGCCCACCATGCTATAAAAGAAAATAAAAGAGGTGGACTGATCTGGGGGTTAGTATTAACTGTATTATTGGGTTTATTATTTACTGGTGTCCAAGCTTACGAATATGCCCATGCTGCATTTGGTTTTACTGATGGAATTTATTCATCAACTTTCTATATGGCAACAGGATTTCATGGCTTTCATGTAATAATAGGTACCATATTTTTGATTGTATGCTTAGGAAGAGCTATGGTTGGACATTTCAAACCAGACCATCATTTCGGTTTTGAAGCGGCAGCTTGGTATTGGCATTTTGTAGATGTAGTATGGTTATTTTTATTTATTTCTATTTATTATTGGGGCGGTTTAGGTGGCACTGTTCACGGTGGGTAGTGAAGAAAAGATAACTAATAGTGAAGCTATAATACCAAGATCATTACTTATTAAATCTTTATATGGTTTATGTCCTAATTGTTCATATAAATCTGTTTTTATAAAGTACATATGTTTAATGGATACATGTCCCAATTGTAGTATTAGATTAGATACTGATAGAGTAGGAGATGGTGCCGCATGGTTTGCTATGATTATCACAAGTATTTTAGTTGGGTTTGGAGCATTAATATTAGAAATTAATTTCCATCCAAAATTATGGTTACATATAGTTATATGGACGCCAGCTATATTATTATTATCTATTATTATCTTAAGACCCTTTAAAGCGCTATTATTATGCCTATCTTATAAGAATAAAGGCTAGTAAAAATTGAGCATACATAAACTAACCAAATTTCTTATATTTAACTCATTAGCTATAATAATTTTACTTTCCTTAGGAACATGGCAGCTAGAAAGGTTAAGGTGGAAAAGTGATTTATTAGCGTCAATGAATAAAAATATTTCCTTGCCTCCAGTTGAAGTCAACTCAACAATAATTAGTAATATTAAAAGTTATAGTTATAGGCGCTTAAAACTAAATGGCTACTTTTTGTATGATAAGAATATAACAATTTATTCAAAGGTAGTTAATGGTAAAGTAGGAAGACATCTTGTAACGCCATTCAAAACAGAATTTGGTAATATACTCATTAATAGAGGTTTTGTTCCAGAGGATTATAAAGTTGAACCAAGCAAAAACACAAAGAATAAAAATATATTTATTAATGGTATGGTAAAGTTCCAACAAGAAATTAATTACTTTACTCCTACTAATAGTATATTAAATAACGAATGGTATTATATAAATATAGAAGAAATTAGTACTTACTTTAATCTAAATTTAAATAGTTTTTATGTTATAGAAGAAAATAACCCTAATGCAAGGTATCCATTAGGAAGTCAATACAATATAAATATACCAAATGATCATTTACAATATGCTTTTACATGGTTTTCCTTAGCTCTAGCACTATCTGTATTTCTGCACCTGTTATGGAGAAAAAATGTTAATTAAAAGTGCAGAAAATAAAATTCTTTTTACCTTAAAAATTTTAGCAGGTTTTTTATTATTATTAATTTTTATACAAATTTCTTTAGGGTCAGCTGTGCGTTTAACAGGTTCAGGTTTATCCTGTCCGGATTGGCCTTTATGTTATGGGTTATGGTTTCCTGATCAAGATAAACTTTCAAAAATTACAGATGTAAACTATGAATTTTATCAAATAATGCTTGAGTGGATACATAGGTTTAATGCGGCTATATTTATTGCACCAGTAACTTTATTGCTTTTCTTTGTAGGGCTCAAAGCTACAAAGAATAGAAAAATTAAGACTATTTTATATTCAATAATGATTGTGTTAGCTATGCAAGGTTTAATGGGAGGTTTTACAGTTTTTGATAAGAACTCACCATGGAGTGTAGCAGCACATTTAGGATTTGCACTAGGTTTAATGTTTCTAGTTATAAAAATATTTCTAGTATCATTAAGGCTAAAATCAATAAAACCTTTACCAAGTAAAAATAAAAAAATTTTTATTCTATATATAACTATAATAATAGTATTAGCAACTATGCTAATGGGAGCTATAGTTTCAAAAAGTGGATCATCGTTAGCATGCGATTTATGGCCGCAATGTTCCAGTGATGGTGATAGTTTATTACAATACAATAAAATAATACATATTAGTCACAGATTTTTAGCTGTCATATCAGCTATATTTATAGTTTTAGTAGTATATAATTATAATCAAATTATAAAATATAAAATTATTTCTAATATTAGAAATATTTTAATATTACTAACAACACTTCAAATTTTATTAGGAGCCATAGTAATATTTACAGAATTAAATTTATTTATTGCTATGCTTCATCAATCTATAGCTGTGTTAATATTTATCGTGCTTTCTTTTTTATTTTGGTTTACTTTACAAAGCAATTTTGAAGATAACTAGCTTAAGCAAATAAAATATTTATATTTGGATAAAATCTTGCATTATATTTCTACAAGAAGTCATAATACTAAAACTACTAGTAATTTTAGCAGTGTTATTATGGAAGGGTTAGCTTCAGATGGAGGACTCTATATACCCAAAAATTTTCCAAAATTTTCTTCTCTAGAATTAGAGAATATGATTAATATGAGTTATGAAGAATTATGTGTAGAGGTAATATTTAAATATTGTGGTACATGCCTTACTAAAGAGGAAATTAAAATAATAGCTCTGGATTCATATAAAAATTTTGGTACCAATGATATTGCTCCTATTATTAAAGTTACCGATAATATTAATATCTTAGAATTATTTCATGGCCCTACATTAGCATTTAAAGATTTTGCACTTCAGTTTTTGAGTAAAGTTTTTAATATTCTTTTAGAGCGCGAAGGTAAAAAAATTACAATTATTGGAGCTACATCTGGAGATACAGGTTCTGCGGCCATCGAGGCATTCAAAAACAATAGTCTTGCTAATATAATAATTTTGCATCCAGAAGGTAAAGTAAGTGATTTTCAAAGAAAGCAAATGACAACAGTTGATGCAGGAAATATATATAATATAGCTATTGATGGAAATTTTGATGACTGTCAGGCATTAGTTAAAAAGCTTTTGGTTGATAAGGACTTTAATAATAAACATAACTTAGCATCTATTAATTCAATTAACTGGGGTAGAGTATTAGCCCAAGTTGTTTACTATTTTTATTCTGCTTTTAAAGTAATGAAGGGAAAAGATAATAAGTCAGTTAATTTTTCAGTACCAACAGGAAATTTTGGTGATGCATATGCTGGATATGTTGCAAAAAAAATGGGTTTACCCATAGAAAAAATTATTATAGCTACAAATAGCAATGATATTTTATCAAACTTTTTTAAAAATGGTATTTATAAAATATCAAAAGTAATTCCTACTATTAGTCCTTCCATGGATATACAATTAGCTAGCAATTTTGAAAGACTATTATATGAAACATTAGATCATGACCCAAGTTTAGTAAGAGAATATATGAAAACATTAAGTAATACTGGTTCATTTAAAATACGTAATGAAAAATTAAAAGCTTTAAACGAGACGTTTATTGGTTTAGGAGTGAGTGATGAAGCTACAATAGAGAGAATTAAATCTACTTATAATAATAATAGTTTAGTAATAGACCCACACACATCAGTTGGTTTAGAGGCCGCATATAATTATAACTATTCCTTAAAAGGACCTTGCATAGTTTTATCTACAGCTCATCCTGTTAAGTTTGCAGATGCAGTGAGTAGCGCAATAAACATTAATTCAGATTTGCCAGAAAAATATAAGAATATATTTTCTTTAGATGAAAAGTATCATTCATTAAAAAATAATTTAGATACCATAAAAAATTTCATAGATTCAACATCAAATGTATAGCAACATAATTGCAAAAAGAGAAGATACCTATTGTGTCTAATTATAAACTTAGATCAGTAAAAACAAAATCTTTTAAAGGTAATCGCTTAAAGAAAATTGCATTTGCATTAAAAGGTTATTTTCCTCACAATTATATAGAAAGCCAAAGAGTTATCATAAGGCATCCTAAAAGGCGAGACTGGAAAGCTTGGGTGAATTTACGCAGAGAATCATATGGTTTCTTACAAAAATGGGAACCTTATTGGTCTCTAAATCAGTGTAATAAGAGCAACTATATGAGGCAATTAAAATTACAGAGAACTAAGGCTGCTTATGACCAAGCTTATTCTTTTTTATGTTTTGAAAAACATAATAAAGTTTTATTAGGAGGTATTAACATATCTAATATTCAGCGAGGAGTTATACAGACTTGTAATATTGGGTATTGGTTAGGTGAAAAAAATACAGGCAAAGGTTATATGCAAGAGTCTATAAAAGCATTAATACCGTATATATATGAGCAATTAAAAATTCATAGAATACAAGCATTCACATTAGAAGACAATATTCCATCAAGGAAGCTAATTGAGAAGGTTAATTTTAAAAAAGAAGGAGTTTTAAGAGAGGCAATGCAAATTAATAACGAGTGGAGAGACCATGTAATATACTCCTTATTATTAGATGATACTAAAAATAATTAATTTAATTTCTCTTGATATATATAAAATTATGCAAAAAATATTATATTCTTTAATATTACTAAGCCTTTTTTTTAATGTAAACAGATCTTCTTCAGAAGAATATAATACATTTAAAATGGATATGGTTGATGTAAAATTTATTTCTTCAATCAGCAAAATTGATAATAGTGATATTTTAATTGGTTTAGAATTTAAATTAGAACCTGGCTGGAAGATATATTGGAGACAGCCCGGAGATTCTGGCTTACCACCAGAATTAGACTTTAGTTCATCAAAAAACCTAAGTTCTTATGAAATCAAATGGCCTTATCCTATAAAAGAACTAGAAGCAGCGAATATATTAACAAATATATATAAAGATAATGTTATTATTCCAATAAAGATATCAGTTATAGATAAAAGTAAAACTTTATATTTAGATGCAGCCTTAAGTTTTCAAGTTTGTAAAGATATTTGTATTCCATTAGAAACTTCTTTATTTTTAAAACTTTACCCTGGTAAATCAGAGCCCACTAATAATTTACATCGTATTGAATTGGCTCTTTCTAAAGTTCCAAAAGATTATAGTAAAAGTGGTATAAAAAATATAAGTATTAGCAAAAAATCTCAAAAAAAATTAATTCTTAATGTTGAAAATTCTATAGATTTTCCAATTGGAGAATTAGATATTTTTTTAGAAAATAAAACTGATTATATCAAAATAATAAAAATTAATATTTTAGAAAATTTTAAGAAAAATATTCAAGCAGAATTAATTTTAGAAAACGAAATTAATGATTATAAGAATATTAATATTACTTTAGTAAAAGGAAACTTAGTAGCTTTTGCAGACTTTATTAATATTAATAATTCTGATCGTAATAATATTTTATTAATATTACTTATGGCATTTATAGGAGGGTTTATTTTAAATTTTATGCCTTGTGTCCTTCCAGTACTTTCATTAAAGATTTCTAGAGTTTTATCTACCCAAGATAAATCTCATTCTAGTGTTAGGTTTAACTTTTTATTAACTACGCTAGGAATTATTACTTCTTTTATTTTTTTAGCTATTATAACAGTATTCCTTAAAAATATTACTGGAGAAATAGGCTGGGGAATACAGTTTCAACAACCTGTATTTTTATTTTTCTTAATATTTGTTCTTATATTGTTTTCTTTAAATTTATTTAATTTATTAGCAATAAATCTGCCGGGAAAGTTAACTAATAATATTAGTACTTACATTGATAATAAAAAACATGGCTTAGCCTTCTTTGAGGGAGCATTTGCAACATTATTAGCTACGCCTTGTTCTGCACCTTTTTTAGGGTCAGCAGTAAGCTTTGCCTTATCTTCTAGTTTTTATATAACATTATCTATTTTTATAGTCTTAGGGTTAGGTATGTCGTTTCCATATATACTTTTTATAATTTTTCCTTCTTTTACGAAGTTTCTTCCAAGGCCTGGTGTATGGATGGTGTATTTGAAATATGTACTAGGAGTGGGAGTAATGTTAACGGCACTATGGTTATGCTATGTTTGCATTATGATTATAGGTTTTAGCATATTTGGTGCGGTTATTTTATCACTTATATTACTTATTTTATTGTTAAATAAGAGAGTTTATAAAGATAAGTATGGGATATTATTAATATTATTACTAATTATGGGATCCTATTATTTATATAAGGACAAAGTACTAGATAAATATAGTTTATTTTCTAAAAATAATTCTCAATGGGAAAGCTATAATAGTGAGTCATTATTAAGTCATATTAGTAATGGTAAAACTGTATTTATAGATATTACAGCGGACTGGTGTGTTACATGTAAAGTAAATAAATTATTAGTATTAAATAGTAAAGAGTTTCGAAATATAATTAATAATAATAATATTATCCTTATGAGAGGAGATTGGACAAAGCCTGATAATGAAATAACTAGTTTTTTGCAGGAGTCTAATAGGTATGGCATTCCATTTAATGCGTTATATAGCCTTAATTACCCAAAAGGTTATATATTCTCTGAATTATTAACTTTAAGAGAAATTAAGGAAGGTATTCTAATGCATAGTAGCTATGCAAAGTAATTATAAATATAATTGGATAATTATTAAAATATTAAGTAAAATAGCTAAATATTAATTATTGGAGTAGGCTTAATGGCTTTAAAAGTAGGCGACAAAATACCGGAAGCAATATTAAAATGTCTTGGACCTGATGGAATTATAAATATAGAGGTAGGAAAACACTTTTCTAATAAAAAAATTGTTTTATTTTCTGTTCCTGGAGCGTTTACTCCTACTTGCTCAGCCAAACATTTACCCGGCTTTGTTGAATATTCTTCTGATATATTAAGTAAAGGTGTTGATGAAATAATATGTATTTCTGTTAATGACCCTTTTGTAATGAATGCATGGGAAAAAGATCAAAATTCTAAAGGTAAAGTAACACTTTTAGCAGACGGAAACGGAGATTTTACTGAAGCTTTAGGTTTATCTTTTGATGGTTCAGGTTTTGGACTAGGAAAAAGAGGGCAAAGATTTGTAATTATAATTGATAAGGGAATTATTGTGCACTTAGCAATAGAGAAAGCAGGGTCATTTGAAGTATCTAGTGCAGAGAGTGTATTAAAGGCTTTAAGTTAAGCATTCTTTATAGCAGATGTTGCAAGTTCATCAGCTATATCATTCTCAATGTTGCCTGAATGTCCTTTTACCCATTTCCAGTCAACATCAAGGTTTTTAGTTAGAATATCCAATTCTTGCCATAAATCTTTATTTTTTACGTCTTTCTTTTGGCTGTTTTTCCAATTATTAATTTTCCAGTTGTGTATCCAAGAAGTGATGCCATCTTTTACATATTTACTATCAGTATAAATAATAATTTTAATTTTTAAATTAATACTTTTTAAAGCATTAATTACAGCTAGCATTTCCATTCTATTATTAGTTGTATTAGGCTCATAACCACTCAATTTTTGCGTTAGATCAGGGTACTTAATTAAAGCTCCCCAACCTCCAGGACCTGGGTTACCAGAGCATGCTCCATCGGTCCAAATATTTATATATGTATTATTATTCATCTAAATAACCTGTTCAAAGTTAATAGTGTTCTTATTAAAATAAAGTAATTTATGTATATATTCATTAGGATCTTTTGTTAAAACTTTTTTTGAATCTTTTTGAGATTTTTTGTCTATTAGCCTTGTTAGAAAAAATCTAATGCAATACATTTTGCAAACAATATTCAGAGATATTAGCTCGCTGTATGATATATTTCTAATTTTATGGTAGCTACTCAATAGCATTCTAACTTTTTTAATATCTAGTTCTACTGCCTTGTCATTTTTAGAAGTAAAACACCAGGATATAATTACTATTGCAATATCTGATATTAGATAGTCCTTACTTGCGAAATAAAAATCAATAAAACCGCTTATTTCACCTTTGTCGAATAATACATTATCAGGAAATAAATCTCCATGAATAATTCCAGTAGGAAGGTTTACTTTAATAAGGTTTGTATATTCAAAAAGCGTATTATTAAATATATTAATTAAGTTTGAGTTATAATTAGCTATAATATTTAAATGGTCATTAATAGTGGAGTTGTAAAATTTTTTATTAAACCGTTTTTCTATAGTATAAGGAAATATTAACGCAATAGTGTGTAATTGGGCTATACTTTGAGCTAGATAATTTAAGTGAGTTATTCTATGTCTGGATATAGATTTGCCTTTTATAAATGATACTAATGAAGAGGGTTTATTATTTAAGTAACTTACTAAGTTATTATTTTTATTAGTAATTGGGCAGGGGCATTTAAAGCCTGATCTATTTAAAAATAGCATTAAGTCTAAAAAAATTTGAAGATTCTTCGCAACGTATTTATCGTCAAAGATAGTAAATATATACTTATTACTTATAGTAGATATAATATAGTTACTATTCTGAATACCTTCGTATATTGGAGTAAAGCTAATATAATCTAAAAGTTCATAGTTAAATGATATATTATTGATGTCATCTTCATTAAGTTCTGTTAAATATGCCATATAATATTATTACTATATAAATTTTGATTTAGGTATATTTAATATAAAATAAAGGTTCATAATGTTCTTATATAAATTTAAAATAAAAATTTCTTTTTTATCCGCTACTTTGATCATCTTATCTGGTTGTGGACTTTCAGGGAACAAAGTAGCAGAATTATATGATGATGCTCTAGGTGATGAATATAAATATGAAATAGCATGTCCAACTGTTAAGTATATTTCAAGTATGGATAAAATAAAACCTACAAAAGAGAATAATTATGAAGCTAGTTTTTACGAAGTTAAATGGAAATGTTATTCATATAGTAAAAATGAAAAAGTATTCCTAGAAAAAAATATTGATTTAGCTATAAAATACCAAATAGACTACAAAGATAGTAACGAAACATTTAAAGAAGAAAAGTTTAGCCTAATAATAGCCTTATTAAACGATAAAAATGAAATAATTGTTAAAAATAAGTTTAATAGATTCTTTTTAAATAATACTAATTCTCAAATAATTAATGATACAAATGGCATTATAAGTATAAAGCTCGAAGATGAAAATAAAGATATGTCTGAATATATATTACTTCTAGGTATAATGCGATAATAGAATTTATTTTGTAGATGTCAGAGCAGACGGTATATTTTTAACAAATTCATCAAAAATATTGTTTGATTTATCATTATTAAATTCTGTAACAGCCACTTCTTCGACAGACCTTAATGTTATATCTGTAATTTTATTTTTTATGTTATTTACTGCTTCAATATGCATATATTCTATTTCTTTATCTGCAGATATGTTTTTTCTATCTATTTCTTTTTTTATATTTTCTAAATATAATTTTGCATTATCAATCGCTTGTTGTTTTTGTTTTGCTACTTGCTCTAAAGCTTTAGATTTGTGATTCACAAGAGCTTCTTGGCTATCCTTAAGTAAATTTTGAGCTTCAGTAAGAGTATTTTCTGAAATATTAATTTTATCTTGAATAGCATTAGATCTCGCATCTAATGCTTCATTTGTTGCTTTTGTAGCTTTTTTTCCAACCACAAGTACAAATATTATAAAGGCTATTAATACCCAAAATTTTTCATCTAATGTTATACCCATAAACTCAGTCATTTTTATAACTTTCAGAATGTTTACTAATTATATTTTTTAAATTATTAGTATTTGGCTTTGTATAATATATTTTTTCTACAATATTATTTGCTGCGTCATTAGCTATTTTTTCAATATTTTTATTAAAACTTTTTATCTCTTTATGAAGCTTAACTTTTTCTTCTTTTATTGTTGCATTGATATTATTTTGGCACTCTATAAGCTTCTTTTCAGCTTCTGCAATACTTTTTTGAGAGATTTCACTTACAATTAATTTTATTTGTTCGTTAGTTTCTTTAATAGCTAATTGATGCTCTTTGTTTAATTCGTCAATTTTGTTTCTTATTTCTTCAGCTTTATTTAAGTTATTCATTATTTTTATATCTCTATTAGATATTATTTCTGAAATTCTAGGAAGAGCCATATATTTCATAGTTAAATAGAGTATTGGAAATATTATGAATAACCATACTAATTGAGGCATAAAATCTGGAATAACCATTTGTGGCATTCCTCCGCCTCCTTCAGCTATAGAAGGGTAAGTGTAAAATAGTGCACAAAATATTATTAATATTTCTATACTTTTTCTACGTATCATTCTCTTAGCCTTCTATTAATTTACAGATTTGTTCGTTTAGCTGAACATTATTAGGAATGCCATAACCAAGGCATAAAGCGCTACAGCTTCTGTTAATGCAAATCCAAGCAATACATTACCAAATACTTGCTTAGAAGCACCAGGGTTTCTCATAGATCCAGCAATATATTGAGCAAATATATTACCAATACCTATTCCGGCTCCTGCTAAACTTATTGTAGCTAATCCCGCTCCTATTAATTTTGCTGCTTCTACATCCATGTTAATTCTCCTTTTTATTATTATTGTTAATGTTCTGGGTGAAATGAATCACTTATATATAAACAGGTTAATACTGCAAATACATAAGCCTGTAAAAAAGCTATTAATGTTTCTAAAACATATAAAACAACTATAAATAATAATGGGGCGATCCCCCATATACCTAAAACTACTACAAAACTAGCAAATACTTTTATTATGGTATGACCTGCCATCATATTAGCTGCTAATCTTACCGCTAAACTTATAGGTCTTGATATATATGAGACTATTTCTATAGGGACTAATATAGGAATTAAAAATATAGGAACCCCTTTTGGAAGAAAAAGCCTTAAATATTTATGACCATGCAATACAAAACCTAAAATTGTTGCTAATAAAAACACTCCAAATGCAAGTGCAAAAGTTATAATTATATGACTTGTAACTGTAAAACTATATGGAATTAATCCTAACATATTACATAATAAGATAAACATAAACAAAGTATATACTAAGGGAAATAATCTTTTCCCATCATTACCTAAGTTAGACTGTGTTGTATTATAAATCATTTCATAGCTCATTTCAGCTATTGATTGTAAGCGGCCTGGAACCACAGATTTTTTCTTAGTAGCATATATTAAGAACACATTTAAAATTAATAAAACTGCAATCATCATTAATGAAGAATTTGTTAATGATATATCAATATTACCAATCTTCATTTCAAAGATTCTTTGTATTGTAAATTGGTCTAATGGAGAGTGTTTTTCTGTCAATTTTAATCCTTAACTAAACTTAGAAAGTTAATAATATGTTATTCAATATTTTGCAATTTTTTTGTTGATTTATATGAAGTGTAAATACCTGAAATAAACCCAATAATCAAAAAAATTATTAATAAAATCGGTTTTGTATTAAAATAATAGTCTAAAGTCCAGCCTATTGCTCCTCCTACTAATATATTAGCAAATAAGTCTGAAACAATTTTAAATGCATGCGAAAAGCCACTAAATTGTTTATTTTGATACTTACTACTCTTATTTATATTCTCTTTCTTAATATTATCAATCTTCTTTGTTAGTTCTTTTAATGAATCATCAATTTCGCCTACTTTTTTTTTATTAGACATATATTTAAACCTTCAAAATATCATGATTTTTGAAAAAATAATATATAGATATACAGCTGTCAAGATAGCTCAAAAATATATATAAAAACACTATGCAACTTTAATCTTTTCTGCATCTTTTAGAGAAACAGATACTAATTGAGATACTCCTGGTTCCTGCATAGTAATGCCATATAAGCGATCCATTCTTGCCATAGTTAATCGATGGTGACTTATCACCAAAAACCTAGTTTCAGATTTTTTTGATATGGAATCTATCAAATCTAAGAATCTATCTACGTTTGATTCATCTAAAGGAGCATCAACTTCATCTAATACACAAATAGGTGAAGGTTTAGTAAGGAAAACTGAAAAAATTAATGCCATAGCCGTTAAAGCTTGCTCTCCTCCTGAAAGTAAGCTCATTTGTTGCAGTTTTTTTCCTGGAGGAGAGGCCATTAGTTCTAGGCCTGATTCTAAAGGGTCGTCTGAACCTTCAAGGTTTAGATAGGCTTCTCCACCTCCAAATAAATTTGTAAATAATTCTTTAAAATGTTTATTAACTTCGTCAAATGCTTCTAATAATCTTGCTCTTGCTTCTTTATTTATAGCTCTTATGCTTGACCTTAATTTATTAATAGCATTAATTAGATCTTCTTTTTCTTGATCTATTTCCTCTAATTTTATTCTTAATTTTTCTGAATCTTCTTCTGCTACTAAATTTACAGGTCCTATTCTTTCTCTTTGTATTATTAATTTCTCTAAAGTTAAGTTAGATTCTTCTATACCTTGTGTTTCTATAGACAAATCAATTATTTCATTAAATTTATCTGGAGTAATTTTAAGTTTTTCATAGATTCTTTCTCTATCTTCATTATTTCTTTCTATAGATTGTTGAAGAAGACTTTCTTGTCTGGCTTTATCTTCTCTATAATTGATTAATTCTTCATTATATGTCTTAAGCTCATTAAGTATGCTTTTATTCTCATTTTCTTTATTTAATAATTTTTCAGATATATTATTTGATTTTTTCTTTAAATTATCAATTTCATTAAAAATTTTTAACTTTAGTTTTTCTATTTGTATAGGTTTAAGATCAAGGTTTTTGATATCTAGCTCTAAGTGATTTTTATTATATTTAAGGTTCTTAATTCTATTTTTTATATTATTTATTTGGGAATCTAACCTAGACTTTTCATTTACTAACTGGTTTAAATGATTTTCTCTATTATCAATAGCACTTAATTCTTTTTGGTAGACAGAAAAATAATTATTTAATTCTATTTTTTTTTCATTATTTTTAGATGTTATTTGGTTTATATTTTTTTTTAAATCCTCTATTTGGCTTACAGACAGCTCTTTTTTTAAACATATAGCTAGTTCATTCGATAATTTTTTAAATAAATATTCATTTTTTGACTTGGATGATTCAAGAATTGCTAACTTAGTTTTATTTACATTATTGTTTTCTATATAAATAGACATAGCACTCTGCTCTTTTTCTATAATGCTTCTTATATCTATTTTGCTATTATTTATCTTAAGTAATACAGCACTATTATCAATTTTATTATTTTCAGAAGAATTTATTTCAGAGTTTAAGTTTAAAATATCTGTCTCATGGTTACTTATTTCTGATTGAAGAGAATTAATTTTAGAAGTTAATTCTATAAGGTTTGTTTTATTCTGTAATATTTGATTTGCAGGTGTTTTAGCATTTTCTGTATGAGTATAGCCGTCCCATCTCCATAAGCCACCATTTTTAGTAACTAATTGTTGTCCTGGTATAAGTTTATGCTGCAGAAGGTCTCCTTGTTCAGAATTATCAACTAAACCTGTTAATTTTAAAATATTTAATACCTCAGGAACGCCTTTAGTATAATCAGACAAGCTTTTAATTTCCTCTGGAAGGCTTTTTAAGGACTGCTGGTTTATGTTTCTCCATTCAATAGAAGATTTTTCAAGTGAAGCCTTAAGCCCATGACCTAAAGCAGCTTCTATTGCTTTTTCAAACCCATTAGGAAATTTAAGATAATTTATGACAATATTTTTTTCATCACTTTCAAATAGTTTAGTTAAAATATCTTTAGAAGCATTATATTGATCTATACTTCTTAATTTATTTTGTAATACTATTTTTTTTTGATCTATTTTCTCATTTAAGTTTTTAATTTTTTTGACAATAATATCTAATTTTTTAAGTGTAGATATTTCTTTACTGTCTTCATCTTTTAATTTCTTTTTAAGAATATCTATCTTATTTAAGAAAACATCTTTTTCATTATTTTCTTTACTTATAGTATTTAAATTTTTTATTTCTTCTATATTTTTTTGTAAGTTATTTTTAGTTTCTTCCTTTTGTAGTTTTAGTTTTACGATTTCGTTTTGTAAATTTTCTATTTGAGATGTATTATATGCTAAAGCTCTTTCTGATTCTGTTAATTTTTCAGAGTTATATGCTTCTTCTTTTTTTAAATTTTCTAAATTTTCTTTGAGTTCATTAATATTTATATCAGTAGTATTTATCTTTATTGTATTTATATTAGATGTTAATTCTTTATATTGAATATCTAGTTCTTTTAATAATTTTTCTTCGTTAAATATTTCAGCTATTAAATTTTTAATAGTATCTTTTTGTTTAGCTTTCTCTAAAGAGATACTTTCTTCTTCTTTAATAAGAATGTCATATTCAACTTTAAGTTTATTTAATATATTTGAATATTTTTGGTTTTCTTCTCTTAATGCAGGTAAATCATTTTCAATATTTTGCTGTTGAAGTGATACACTTGCTATTTTTCTAGTAATTTGATTAACGTTTTCAGTGCAGGATTCTAATTGTTTTTTATTTATTTCTATTTTTTCTTTATTACTATTCCAACGTTGATAGAGAATAGTTGCTTCTAACTTTCTAATATTTTCAGAAATAGTTTTATAGCGTTTAGCTTGATTAGATTGTCTAGATAATTCTTTTAATCTACTTACGTCATTAGTAATAATCTCTTCTAATTTATCTAGATTTGTTTCTGTTGATTTTAACTTAAGTTCAGTCTCATGTTTTCTTGCGTGTATTCCTGATATTCCTGCAGCTTCTTCTAATATTTGCCTTCTTTCTTGAGGTTTTGAACTAATTATTTTGCCAACTTGTCCCTGGTCAACAATTGCATTGGACCTAGATCCAATAGCTATATCTGCATATAAAATCTGAACATCTCTTTGTCTAACTTCTTTATTATTAATTTGATATGTCGAGCCATCATCTTTTTCTATTTTTCTAGAAACTTCTATTTCAGAACTATCTGTATATGCTTGAAGTAATTCTTCATTATTGTTTTCTATAGTTAATGTAACTTCTGCAGAATTTCTTGATGGACGTCCTTTAGTGCCTGCAAAAATAATATCATTCATTTCTCCGGCTCTCAGTCGGGAAGGTCCTGCTTCACCCATATTCCATTTCATTGCTTCTACTATATTAGACTTACCGCATCCATTTGGACCAACAAGTCCCGTAAGTCCAGGCTTAATATCAAGCACAGTTGTATCAACAAAAGATTTAAAACCTGTAATTTTTAATCGAGTAAATTTCATTAAGAAGCCATATAATATAATATATATACTACATATTGTAGGTTAAATTTATTAATTAACAAGATATTCTTTTTTCTAATATAATATTATTTTAATATTTTCTTTAAATTTTTAAGATTAAATTTACCTTCAAATTTTTTACCATTTACAAAAAATGTTGGAGTTGCTTCTACACCTTTTATATCAATGGCATACTTTCTACCTGCTAATAATGATTTCCATCTTTCTTGATTTTCTGTTGTTTCTTCAAGACAGGATAGAATAGTTGCTTTTTCCAAGCCTAATGGCTGTAATATTTCAGATATAGATTTCATAATATCATCAGAGCGTGTCCACTCAGCTTGTTTTTGAAATAGTCTGTTTAGTACAGGGTAAAATTGGTCATCATTCATGCATTGAGTTATCATAGAGCCTATCATCGCTCCTCTATCAAGAGGAAAGTCATAAAAAATTAATTTTGCAGCACCTTTATCAATATATTCTTTTTTTATACCTTTTAAATCATTATTATGAAAACTAGCACAATGCCCACAAGACATAGAAGCGTATTCTTCTATAATAATTTTTGCATCTGCATTTCCTAAAACTCTTCCTGATAAAGGTTTCGAAGTTTCATCTGCAAATGATGCAAAAGGTAACGCCAAAAATATTATAAATATAATTTTAATTAGACTTTTCATTCTTTAGCTCCTCATAAGTTTCATTTATTTTGCTTCAGAAAAAAATGATTTAGCAAATCGGCTAAGATTTTCTTTAAGTTTTTCATCTTTAACTTTGTTTAGTATAGAATTCAATTCTTTATTTTCTCTAGTTGATAAAGTATTTTTTTTGATAGTTACAGCTTTATTTTCGTTTTCAACTTGTCCTTGTTTTATTTTGATACCTGTAACAGCTTTATAGCCCATCATTAATGTAATTCTATTGATAATTTTAGGAATAGTGTATTGAAACTCTAGTGCATTAGAGCTGTTACATTTAACAATAAGTATTTTATTCTGTGTTAGTGATTCAGGTATAGAGTATGAGCTTATTTCATCTCCAACTATATCTCTCCAATTAGTTAGAACTTTTTGTTCTTTAAATCCTCTTTTTTTAAAAATATCTTTAGTAATACTTCTGGATAAAATATTAATTCTTTGAGGTTTATATAGTTTTTTTGAGCTCATGTTTCATAATCAACGTATAAAGTTATAGTAAAATATTAATAAGTAAATTATGGAAGATAAGAGCCTTGGATACAAATAAAATAATTTTAAAATGGTTTGATAAAGAAAAGAGGAATTTACCTTGGCGAAACTCAAATAAGTCATCCATTGATATATATAAAGTATGGATTAGTGAAATTATGCTTCAGCAAACAACTGTTAATGCTGTAATTCCATATTTTAAAAAATTTATAGAAAGGTTTCCAAGTATTTACTCGTTAGCTGAGGCTAAATTAGATGAAGTATTATCTTATTGGGCAGGGCTAGGGTATTACTCACGAGCAAGAAATATTCATAAATGCGCTGTAATAATTGTAAACCAATATAATGGTTTATTTCCTAAAATTGAGACAGATTTAATTAAGTTGCCAGGTATTGGAGATTATACAGCTGCTGCAATATGTGCAATTGCTTATAATCAAGTAGCAATAGCAGTTGACGTTAATATAGAAAGAGTGATTTCAAGAATCTATAATAAACATAATATTAAAAAAGTAGAGATTAAATTATTAATAAGTAACTTTATATCTCTTGATAGACCGGGTGATTTTACAGAAGCATTAATGGATTTAGGAGCTAAAGTTTGTAAGGCAAGAGATCCTAATTGTAAAAATTGCCCATTAAATACCATATGTAAAACATATTTAGAAAACAAAAGTGCTTTATTAAAAAAAACTAAACTTATTACAAAGAAAAAAATTAGATATGGTAATTGCTATATAATTTCTAGAGATATAGACCAAAAATATTTTTTTATTAGGAGGCCTCTTAAAGGACTTTTAGGAGGCATGCTATCTTTTCCTTCTTCTGATTGGAGAGAGAATAAAAATAATCTAGAAAATGAAGAATTATTTGAAGGTTTAATAATTAGAAATCAGATAAATAGGCCTATAAATATGATAACACATACATTTAGTCATTTTAAATTAATTTTAGATATATATGTGTTAAAAATTATAGATTCTATAGATATAGAAGGCGAATGGATAGAATTGGATGAAGCCTTTACAGAATTACCCTCTTTAATGAAGAAAGTAGCCCATACTGTTTAATGTATTATATTTTTGTTATACCTAACCTTTTCTCTGAGCTTGTTAATTGATACCAGTTCACCATTTTCCTCATAATGCCAATAATCCCAACCATTACAGGCTGTAAAACCCTGTAATTTAGCGCCAACTTTATGAATTGAACCTTCCACTTCTTTATCTGTAAGCAAACTTCCATCTGCTCTTATAGTAGCTTTATGCTTTTTATTTATATCATGAAGTTTGGTACCTATTTTAAGCATTCCACTATCAAGTAAACTACCAAATGGAACTTTAGTTTCTGATTTTAAGTTTTTAGTAATATTAAGGTCTTCATCTTTAAGCTGCTCTATTGATTTAATTCTTTTCTTAGCAAATCTCATATATTCTTTATTTTGTTCAATGCCTATGAAGTTTCTTCCGAGTTTCTTTGCCACAGCTCCAGTAGAACCTGTTCCAAAAAATGGGTCTAATATTAAATCTCCTTTATTTGTAGAAGAAAGAATAATTCTATGTAAAAGAGATTCCGGTTTTTGCGTTGGATGTAGAGTTTTTCCAATATTTTTTATTCTTTCTTTTCCTGAACAAATAGGAAGAGTCCAGTCGGACCTCATTTGTTTATCATCATTTAATACTTTCATAGCTTTATAGTTAAAAGTATATTTTGATTTTTGACTATGACTCGCCCAAATAATTGTTTCATGTGCATTTGTGAATCTATTACCTTTGAAATTAGGCATTGGATTTGATTTATTCCATATTATGTCGTTAAGAATCCAAAAGTTTAGATTTTGAATTACTGATCCAACTCTAAATATATTATGATATGATCCAATAACCCATATCGTTCCATCTTTTTTTAAAACTCTTCGTGCTTCTTTAAGCCAATTTAGAGTAAACGTATCGTATGCTTCAAAGCTATTAAACTTATCCCAATCGTGACGGACTCCTTTAACATCAGTTTGGTCTGGACGTAATAAAGGCTTTGATAATTGAAGGTTGTATGGAGGGTCAGCAAAAATCATATCTACCGATTGATCTTTTAGTTTTGCCATTTCTTTGATGCATTCACCTAATATATATTCTTGACTCATGAGGCTCTCTTTTTATATTAAAATTTATAATAATATATTATTTATTTAAATAACTTAAAACTTTTTCTATGATAAGAAGTTATTCCATAAGAATTTATTATTTTATAGTGTTCTTTAGTACCATAGCCAGCATTTTTTTTAAAATTATATTTAGGATAAATTAATCCTATTTGATGCATTAAGTGGTCTCTATGTACTTTTGCAACTATAGATGCAGCAGCTATAGAAAGACTTTTAGTATCACCTTTAATAATACTCTCTGTTTTACAGTCAATATTTGGGCAGTATATCCCATCTATTAATGCCATCTTAGTATTTATTCTTAGGCCTTCAAATGCTCTTTTCATTGCTAACAAACTTGCATTAAGAATATTAATATCATCTATTTCCTGGTTTGTAGCTTCTCCAATACTAATATCTAATGCATATTTTTTTATACTTTTTGCTATTTTTTCTCTTTTTATTTTTGAGATTGCTTTTGAATCATTAATTTCTTCAGGTATTTGATCATAATTTAAAATAATTGCAGCAGCAACAACTGGCCCAGCTAAACAACCTCTTCCTACTTCATCTATACCGCATATTAAACCTTTAAATTTTTTTTCATAATATTTTTCAATTTCAAGATTAGGAGAGATATTAGTCATTATTAGACTATTTAGACTCCCTATACCAAGCAGAAAAAATCAGAATAATACTTAGGAAAAGTATTAAATACCAAGGAGTTATAGAAGTTTGTCGTAAATTCTTGATAAAGTATTGCTCATTTTTAACAAGCTGAATATTTTTACTTTCTTTTTTTAATTTAGATGAATCAATATGCTTAATAGATGGTGTATTATTTTGATTATTTATCCAGTTAATAGAACCCATATTATTGTATACAATAGGTTTTATAATTTGGTCTGTAGCTCTAACATCCAAATATTCAGAAGAATTATAATTGCCTACTATTATTGAAGCGGATGAGCCTCCGGAAGATAGTTTCCATATTCCTTGTTCCGGCGATAGTATTTTTCCAATTTGTTTGCCATTTCCTATTTCATCTAGTAATATTTCAATCTTTTTCTTACTTGGAGAGATAAGAGAAACAGGTTTATTATTCACTACTAAAGAGTTTCTCGTTATTAAAATTGTGTCATTTTCTACTTTTGCTGATAATTCATTTTCTTCCAGTTCCGGTTCTTTCATTAACCAGTGCACTAATCTTCTTAAAAGGTCTGCTTGTGGACCTTTATTATTTTCAGACCGCGACCATACCCAAGATTGATCAGATAAAATTTGGGCTACTCTGCCTTGTCCTATGCGGTTTAAAACTAATAAAGGTCTATTTTCAGGACCTTCTAATAAAACATTACCAGCTACTGTTAATCCTTCCACCATTCTATACCAAGGTCCCCAATCAGCTCGATCAGAATCATCTTTTAAATTTGCAGTAACAGGATGCCTTAAACCTTCATTAGTAATACTGGGAATAAATTCTTTAGATATTACTTCACCAGTAGGCTCAGTCGGTAATATATTTTGTAATGGGGATTGTGACAAGCTGTATGGTCCAGCATAAGCTGGTCCGGCAGTATCTAATAAAGCTCCTCCGTTAACAACATATTGAACAACATTTTTTAAATAATATTGAGGAAGTATTCCTCTTAAGTGATATTGATCAAATATAATTAGATCAAAATCATTTAAATTTAGTTGAAATAGCTCTCTACTTGGAAAAGGAATTAAAGATAATTCACCAATAGGTGTTAAATCTTGTTTATTGGGTGGTCTCAATATTGTAAAATGTACTAAGTCAACTGAAGGGTCAGAGCTTAAGAGATTTCTCCAACTTCTTAGTCCCATATTTGGCTCTCCAGAAACGAGCATAACCTTTAATCTTTCCCTAATAGCATTTATTTCTATTACAGATTTATTATTTTGAAGCGTTAATTCTTCTGACCCTGGTTCAACTTCTATATTTAAAGAAGTAATTCCTGCTCTATCTAAAGGTAAAGTAAGTACAACAGTCTCTCCAATTACAATTGATCGGGATTGTTTGATATCATCATTCATATTTATTGAAACTAAAGCATTTGGAACATTGCTTGAAATGTCTTCAACTTTAATTTTAATTTCAATTTCTTCACCTACTATTCCAAACCTAGGAGCAGATTCAATGATTAATCTTCTATCTTTTTCATCTTTTTTTCCAGATAGTAAAAAGTTCACAGGTGCCTTAAAATTATATTTGTCAAGGTCCTCTGGAGCATCTTGAATTTGACCATCTGTTATAACTATTGCTCCAGCTACTCTATCCGGCGGAATATCTGCAACCATAGCACTTAATGGTTCAAAAACATTAGTACCATTCTTTCCTTGAATTATTTTGAAACGTAAATCTAAATTATCAATTTTTTGCAATTTAATTTTTAGATTATCATAGGCTTCTTGTGCTATTTTATTTCTATTGTTTATATTTTGACTAGGACTTAGGTCTAAAATTAAAGCAACTGTATCTGGAATATTTTCTCTGTTTTCTGATACTATTGAAGGATTGGCTATACATATTAATATTAAAAAAATTAAAATAGTGCGTAATATATTACCTGAAGCTTTATATTTAAAACCTATTAAAACCATTATTAAGCTTAAAAAAGATAAAAAATAAAGTAAAGTATATGAAATATAGGGATAAAAAGATATATTACTTACCATGCTTCACTCAATTTCTTTTGTTTTATTAGGTTTGTTATTTAATCTTTTTAAAATAGATTTAATATGTACTTGATCTGCTTTATAATTTCCTGTCATTGCATACATAACTAAATTTACTCCAAAGCGATATGAAAACTCTCTTTGCTTCTCACCACCTGGAATTACTGAGTATAATGGTTTATAATTAGAGTCTTTTGCCCAAGCGGATGCCCAGTCATTCCCTCCAATAATAACGGATGATACGCCATCTTTAGAATTCATTGCTGTTGCTTCTACCCATACGTCTCCTCCAGTATATCTACCTGGGAGCTTATCTAAAAGATAAAAAGACCTTCTTATTACGTGACTTTCTGGAACTTTAATAAGTATAGGTAAGTCAAGAGATTTTAAAATTGCTTTTAAAGCTTTTTGTTCTTTGCTTTTATTTTTAGTAATAATATTAGTAGGGCTGAGATCTCTAGTATCAAAAACTATTAATCCTCCATTCTTCATATATACCTGTACTTTATTAATCATATCATCAGATAGGCCATTTTCGTTATCAGTAATTGGCCAATAAATTATAGGATAAAAAGAGATATCATCTTTGCTTAAATTGATTGCTACAGGAATACCTGCTTCTATTGAAGTGCGTTCCCTTAAAACTTTAGTTAATTCTAGAAGTCCTAAATGTGAAGTCTCATCTATTTTATCATTGCCAGTAGTAACATAAGCTAAGTGTGTTTGCAAAGCCGATGCTTTTTCTGCCGCATCTAAGTTAGATATATTTAAAGTAAAATAAAATCCTATTAATATAAAACAAAATTTGTATATATTTGCTAGTTTATTTAGCTTTATTTTGCCTCTTATATTTAAACTAATAAAGTAATCTATAAATACTAAGAACAATAATATAATTAATAAAAATGTTTTTAAGTTTATAGTATTTTTTGACTCAAATTTTTCAAAAATTGTATTTTTTTGAAAAGTTATAGTTTGAGGAGATAGAATTTTAATATTTTCTCCAAGGTTAAGAGCACGCATGTAGAGTTTGTTACCATAAAAACCTGGCGCATGGCCTGAAGTTGGAGATAATTTTTCAGAATTAAAATTAGTTGGTAACGCATCATTTGAAGCGTCAACTAAGCGACCAAATCCATCAAGTAATTTATAAGGTGCTAAAGGCAAATCATTAGAGTTGTCTGTGTCTCCAGATGATAAGTTAATTATCCTATCTAGTATTTCCACAAAAGTTCCTGTTAATGGTAAATTAGACCAATCTGCATTAGCAGTGATATGAAAAAAAACATTCCATCCTTTTTGATCACTATGCCCTGTAATTAAAGGAGTGCCATCCTTTAAAGAAGCCCATGTTTTTTTTATTAATTCTGAGGAAGGTTCAGCTATAACTTGTTTATTAATAAGTATATCATTATTAATTTTTATACCACTTAAAGGAGAGTTTATAGAGAACTCTTTAATTGTTACTGGTGTTGACCAACTAAGAGCTCCCCCAAATGCTCTTGAGTCCATAGACCTTAATTTAACTGGAAGTAAGTCAGTATCTGCTGCTTCAAGATTTGGGCCAGCAAACCTAATTAATATTCCTCCTTTTTTAATCCAATCCTTTAGTTTTACTTTTAATTCATCTCTAATAGTCCCAACTCCAGGAAGCATAATAACAGAAGTTTTTTTATTTATTAGTTCCTCAAGATTACCTATTTTGACTGCACTAAAAGATTTAATTGCTCTATCTAAATAATAAGCTGGTGAAAGCAAGGGTTGTGTTCTAAATGATTCTTTATCACCATATATTCCTACTGTTCGCTTCCTCCATCTCTCATCAAAAAGATGAATAGCACCTGCATTATTTACATTTTCTATTGATATAGAAGTTAATTCTTTTCTTAATTCATTAGGTATTAATAATTCAGTTTCAGCAGTTCTTTCATTTTCTTTAATTGTTATTTCTTTTCTATTTAGTAATTTTCCATTATTTCCATTTGCTCTAATGGCTACTGTTTCTTCTAATGAACCAATATTTCTAGATATTTTTATGCTTAATTTATTATTTGTCTTTATTTTAACATCATTGATTATCTTTATTGGTGTATCATTAAAGTAATTAATAATTGTAAGATTGCCTATACTTTCTAATTTATTTACTAAAATTTGAGAACTGTCAGTATTTTCATGATCAATTCCATCCCAGATCCATATGATATTATAATTTTTATCTTTGGGTAAGGTGTCTAATTGTTTTAATAATAAAGAATAATTCGATGGCCAAGGGTTGGGAGTTAAATTGTCTATTACAGATTTTGCATCTTTAGATGTTAACATCATTAACTGATCATTTACTATATCATTTTTGTTTGCTGATTGAGATATAATTATTGGTAATTTCTCTTGTTCTGCTTTTTCAATGATTTGTATTAATTTATCTTTTCTTTTTTCCCAATTTAAAGAAGAAGACCAACCATTATCAATAATTAATAAAAGTGGATCTTCATTTAAAAAAGTAGGTTTTGAATTATAAATAGGGTTAGAAAATGCGAGTACTAGTATAGCTATTAATAATAGCCTAAAAATTAAAAGCCATAAAGGTGACTTGCTAGAGGTTTCTTGTTTATTTTCTAAATTTTTAAGAAAATTCATCGCAGGAAAAAAAATATTTTTTGGAACAGGAGGGTATATCTTCAGTAAAAGCCATATTCCTGGTAAAGATAATAAACCCAGTAACGCTAATGGGTTTCCAAAAGTTAGTGAGGATAATAAAAACATATTTATGAGTCTAACTTTTGGCTATCGTGATTAGACAATATATTACAAATTTTTAATAGCGATGATTCTGCAGCTACATCTGTAGTATCTAAATAATATTTCCATGAATAAGCTAAAGCCATTTTTTTTATTTTATTGCAATGAGCAGTTATTAATTTTTTATAACTAGTTCTTAAAGATTCTGCTTTCCCTACTAGAATACTTTCTTCTTTTTCTAAACCACTAAAATTTATACGTCCTTTGTAAGGAAATGTTATTTCTGCAGGATCTAAAATTTGAATTATGTTTCCATTAATTCCCCTACTTGATAGGTTTTGTACGATTTCTTTCGTGTGCTCAATATCACAAAGAAAATCACTAATTAATATTACTTCTGAATTATTTTTTATTTCATTTACATTAGGCTTAGATATGAATGTATTTTTTATTTTTTCTGACATTTGACTAGAAATAAAATTTATAGCCTCTTTGCCATGCATGAGCTTTGAGTTAAGTCCATTAAGCACTATATTCTCTCCAGATTTTGAAAATATTATAGTAAGCGCTAATGTTAGTAAATCTGATCTATATGCTTTTGTATCAATATTTTTATTAGAACTAAAGCTCATTGATTTAGATGTATCTCTCCAAATTACGATATTTTGTAATGTAGACAGTTCTTTTTCTTGAACAAATGTATTATTAGATTTGGCGGATTTTTTCCAATCTATTAAATGTGCAGGATCTCCATAACTATATTTCCGGAATTGCCAAAAATTATCTCCAATACCTGATCTATTTCTATTGTGAGCTCCTTCCCAAACAGTATTAGCTATATTATTTGCCTTTACTAATAAGCTTGGTATTTGAAGTGTTAACTTTTCAGCTTTTATTCTCATTACTATGTACTTCGTTATTTTAACGTTCTAACTAGTTCAGATAAAACTTTACTTAAAGAGTTTCCATCAGCTCTAGCAGAATAGTTTAGATTCATTCTATGTTTTAAAATAGGTTCAGCTAAAGCTATTACATCATCTATAGATGGAGTAAGCCTTCCTTGCATAACAGCTCTCGCCCTACAAGCTAACATCATTGATTGACTAGCTCTTGGACCAGGCCCCCAGGCTAAGTTATTTTTTACTATTTTTAGTTTAGATGTTTCTGGTCTTGCATTTGTAACTAGATCTAAAATTGCTTCAACAACTTGGTCTCCGACTGGAATAGATTTTATTAAATTTTGTGCCGCAATTAATTGTTTAGAAGAAATAATTTTTTTAGGAGCTAGTTCTTCTTTACCTGTAGTTGCTATTAGCATTTGTTTCTCTGATTTTTTATCTGCATAAGTAATATTTATTTGCATTAAAAATCTATCCAACTGAGCTTCCGGAAGAGGATAGGTACCTTCTTGTTCTATAGGATTTTGTGTTGCTAATACATGAAATGGTTTTGGTAGATCATAATTTTTACCTGCGACAGTTACTATTCTCTCCTGCATTGCCTGAAGTAAAGCAGATTGGGTTCTTGGGCTAGCACGATTTATTTCATCAGCTAATAAAAATTGAGAAAAAACTGGCCCTTCTATAAATTTAAAACTTCTTTTTCCTTTTATGGATTCTTCTAATATTTCTGAACCTATTATATCTGTAGGCATTAAATCAGGTGTGAATTGAATTCTTTTTCTGCTCAAGCCCATTATTGTACCTAAACTTCTTACCAATCTAGTTTTAGCCAAGCCTGGTAAACCTACCAAAAGAGTGTGTCCTCCAGATAATAAAGTAATAATTATTTTATCAATAACTTCTTCTTGTCCGAATACAATTTCATTTGCATGGTTTTTTATCGCAATGATATTATTGTGAAGATTTTTGATATCTTTTAATTCTTTTGGAGTATTTTTTTGCATTTTAACGAACCCTATTAATATTATTTGTAACACTAAAAAACTGTACGACTATTATCATTAAATTAGATTAAATATTGTTAACATAAAATTAAATATTGTTAACATAAAAAATAGATTAAATAATATAATATGTAGATTTAAATTAATCTATTATATAAACATAATTATGAATAAAGCACCTTTTTTAATAGATGCATATGGTGACTGGTACTATATGGGATCAAAAATTACTCGTATGCCAATGATAAAGCTATTTTCTTCTATTCTTGTTAAGGATAAAGATAATACATTTCATCTTAGGACACCCGTAGAGGATGTATTAGTTGAAGTAATAGATGTTCCTTATGTAATAACGAGCATGGATAGAATATATAATAATAATTTAACATATTTTACTTTTACTACTAATGTAGGTGTTCAGTTTACATTAGGAAAAAAAAATCCTATATGGGTAGAAGCAAAAGAAAATTCTGATGAGTTTGTACCATACAGTTTAGTTAACAAAGGTTTAATAGCTAAAGTTTCTAGAGCAGTATATTATGAATTAGTAGGTTTTTTAGATACTAAAAATATTAAAAAAATAGAGCATACTGGAATATATAGCGGTAAAGAGTTTTTCATTTTAGATAAGCCAGCTTTAAGAAATATTTTTATATAAGTTAGGTGTAAAATGAATAAATTTTGTTTAAATATTAAGAAAGAACTAGCTAACCGACATAACAATATTATTGCAGATATTCACTTAAACAATAATAAAAAAAACATAAATTTAGATAGTAATAGTTATAAAATAGCTGCTGTTTTATTCCCTTTAATAGAAAAAAATAATGAATTAAAGGTCATTTTAACTACTAGATCTAAAGATTTGCCTTCTCATCCAGGACAGGTTTGTTTTCCCGGTGGAAAATTAGAAAAAGCGGATAAGAATATTATAGAATGTGCAAAAAGAGAATCATTTGAGGAAGTAGGCATAAAAAGTGATCAAATTAACCTATTAGGACAGCTGGATGATTGTATAACAGGTACAAACTTTAAAGTTACTCCAGTTATAGGCTTGATCGATAGTAATTATATTCCTGTTCTTCAAGAAAATGAAGTGGCTGATATTTTTGAAGTGCCATTAGATTATTTTATAGAAAAAAATAACCAAAAAATAGAATATGCAAATTATAAAAATAAGTCTTACTCCTATTATCAATATAATTGGAAAAATAAAAAGATATGGGGTTCTACAGCAAGAATAATTGTAAATTTTTGCGAAATTATGAATTTGTATTAGTATATAATTTATAAAGGATAATTAAATGAGTGCATTTATAATTAGGTTTTTGCCAATTATTATTTTTCTAATAATACTTTTGGTTTGGTATATTCTATCTAGAAAAAATAAGGACGACGATAATTCTTTAAGGCCACCTTGGTTTTTTTTTATAGTTATAACCATAATTTTATTTGGAGTAACTTTAGTAATTTTCCGGTTTATTCAGTTTGAAGAGAAGCCTGGAGGCACTTATATTCCACCTAAAATGACAGAAGAAGGTATAGAGCCAGGACATGTTAAACGTTAATTTAAATATATCTCCTCCTTGGTCATCTGGGATAGCATATGAAATTATGATGATTTTAGGCGGCTCTGATAAAACAATGATAGTAGGAGGCGCTGTAAGAGATTGGTTATCTGGTATTCCTGTAAAGGATATTGATTTTGCATCAAAGTTACTACCAGATGAATCTATGAAAATTTTATTAAAAGCGGGTTATAATGTTAAGCCTATAGGAATAGACCATGGAACAATAACAGTTTTTAATAATAATAAGTCTTATGAAATAACGTCTCTTAGAAAAGATATTATTACTGATGGGAGGCATGCCAGAGTAATTTTTGAAGGCTCTTGGGAAGATGATGCATATAGAAGAGATTTTACTATTAATGCTCTTTATTCTGATGAATATGGATCAATAATAGATCCAACTGGTTTAGGTTTTAAAGATTTAGAAAGTAAAACCTTACGTTTTATAGGTAAGCCGCAAACAAGAATAAAAGAAGATTATATTAGAATAATTCGTTATTTTAGGTTTTTTTCAAAATACTCTAAAAATATAGATAAAGATTCTATGGAATCTTGTATAAAGTATGCAAAATATTTAAGTATAATTTCAGGTAGAAGAATCTTAGCTGAATTAGAAAAAATATTTTTAGAAAAAGATTCTAAAAATATAATTAATATTTTAGTTGAGAAGAATATAATGAATGCCCTTTATAGTCCTTCATTAGTAAAAAATTTTAATTTAGAAAAAAGTCTTTTAAAAAAAATAATTTCTGTTTTGAACACAAATAAAAATAGAAATAGTTATGCATTTATACTTTATACTTCATTTATTATTACATTACAGAATAATAAAAAATACAATTCAAGTAAGATTGTTTTATCTATTGTAGATAGGTTTAGTTTATCTAATAATGATAAAAACTTACTTAATAGAAACATTGCTTGGATATCTAAAAATGAAATTATTAGTAAAAACTTTATTACAAAACTATGGTTAGATGATGGTGAATTATTTGTATTAGAATTAAAAGAGATTTTATCAATTATTGACAATAAGAAAGTTAAAATGTTTTTAAATACTTTTAATAATGCTCCACCGATATTTCCTATATCAGGAAAAGATTTAAAAAAAATAGGAATGAGTGAAGGTAAAAAAATAGGACAAATAATTAAGACAACCAGAGATTGGTGGATAAACAATGATTGTATGCCTGATAAGAATAAATGTATAAGTTTTATTAAAAAACTATGACCATGATGCCATAGGAGGAAGAGACATAAATATTGCATCTATATTGCCTTCAGTTTTTAATCCAAAAGCTGTGCCTCTATCATAAAGTAAATTAAATTCTACATACCTTCCTCTTCTAATAAGCTGATCGTTTTTTTGCTTAGCATTCCATTTTTTATTTATTTTAGATTTAATAATTTGAGAATATGTTTCTAAAAAAGTCTGTCCTATATCTTTAACAAAATTGAAATCATTTTCAAAATCACTATCTAAATAATCAAAGAATATGCCACCCAAGCCTCTTGCTTCTTTTCTATGTGGTAAATAGAAATATTCATCACACCATTTTTTATATTTTGGATAATATAAAGGATCGTATTTATCGCATGATTTTTTTAATTGTGAATGAAATATATTACTAATTGATTTAGATTTATTCATATATGTCGGCGTTAAATCAGAACCTCCTCCAAACCAATTTTTTGTAGTTCTTATAAACCTAGTATTAAAGTGTGCTGCTGGAATAAGAGGAGATTGCATATGAGCAACAAGAGATATGCCTGTTGCATAAAAATTTGGATTTTCCTTTGCACCAGGTATTTTATTTCTCATTTCATCAGTAAATTTTCCTTTTACTGTGGATATATTTACTCCAACTTTTTCAAAAACCCTTCCATGCATAATTGACATAACTCCACCGCCACCTGATAAAAAACCTTTGTCCGGTTTTCTTTTCCATGTTTTTTTTTTAAATTTTCCAGGCAGTAAGCCTATATTTTGTTCCAAAGTAAGAGATTTTTCTATAGATTCAAAAGATGAGCATATTTGATTTCTTAAATTATAGAAATTTTTTTCAATAAATTTATAATCATTATAGTTGTTTATATTTTTATGCATAATTAAATTTAATATAAAGATTGCTTTATATCCTTTAACCTATATTTAAATAAATATATTTATAGCTTGAAAAAAACTTGTCTATTAATATTTTAATATGTAGTAAGTAAGTAATTTAAATTAATTTATTAAAATGTCAAAAACATAAGAATTAGATCTTTATAATCTATTAAGTAAATATCATTTTTTTTTTATTAAAGAGGTAATTAAATTGGAAAAAAATAAAGGCAAAGATAGTAAATCAAGAAGAGATTTTATTCATATAACCTCAGGCTTAACAGTTGCTACAGCAGCAGGTGCCGCAGCATGGCCTTTAATAGATCAAATGAACCCTTCAGCAGATGTTCTGGCCTTAGCTACTATAGAAGTAGATTTAGAGCCATTACAACCAGGACAATCCATAAGTGTGTTATGGAGAGGAAAGCCCTTATTTATAAGATGTAGAACTGAAGATGAAATTGCTAAAGCTAGAGATGTAGATATTAATTCTTTAAAAGACCCAGAAATAGATGCGGATAGAGTTAAAAATGCTAAATATTTAGTTATGGTGGGGGTCTGTACTCATTTAGGCTGTGTCCCATTAGGTCAGCAAGGTGAATATGGAGGATGGTTTTGTCCTTGTCATGGTTCACATTATGATACTTCAGGTAGAATAAGAAAAGGGCCTGCGCCAACTAATTTAGAAGTTCCGCCTTACGTATATTTAGATGATACAACTATAAAGATTGGATAATTATTTGAAAGGTATTTTTCATGAGTAATAAAAATATTGGTGGAGGAATTATTAATTGGATAGATTATAGGCTGCCAATTTTTAGTACTCTTAAACATACATTGGTTGATTATCCTACTCCAAGAAATTTAAATTATTGGTGGAACTTTGGTTCTTTAGCAGGAATATTTTTATTAATTCAAATTATTACAGGTATAGTTCTTGCCATGCATTATACTCCAAGCGTAGAAGGAGCTTTTGCTAGTATAGAACACATTATGAGAGATGTTAATTATGGATGGTTAATAAGATACATTCATATGAACGGAGCATCTTTTTTCTTTATAGTGGTGTATATTCACATCTTCAGAGGCCTATATTATGGCTCATACAAATCACCAAGGGAAGTATTATGGTGGCTAGGATTAATAATATTATTGCTAATGATGGCTACAGCATTTATGGGATATGTTTTGCCATGGGGGCAAATGAGTTTTTGGGGAGCTACTGTAATTACAAACCTCTTCTCAGCGGTACCTATTGTTGGAACTGCCGTAGTAGAATGGTTGTGGGGTGGGTTTGCGGTAGATAATGCTCTTTTAAATAGGTTTTTTGCTCTTCATTATCTTTTTCCTTTTTTAATAGTTGGTGTTGTGATACTTCATATTGTTGCGCTACATACACATGGTTCTAATAACCCTTTAGGTATAGATAAAAAAGGACCACAAGATTCTATTCCATTTCACCCATATTATACTATTAAGGATTTATTTGGATTAAGTTTTGTTCTAACTATTTTTGCATTTGTAGTATTTTTTGCTCCTGACTATCTAGGGCATCCAGACAACTACATTCCTGCAGACCCATTAAAGACGCCCGCTCACATTGTTCCAGAATGGTATTTCCTTCCCTTTTATGCAATATTAAGAGCTGTTCCCGATAAGTTGGGAGGTGTAATAGCAATGATAAGCGCAATTCTTATTTTATTTGTGTTACCTTGGTTAGATACTTCTAAAGTTAGATCTGCTACTTTTAGACCTATTTATAAAAAGTTATACTGGTTTTTAGTAGTCGATATTATAGTTTTAACTTGGATAGGTGGAAGTCCTGCTGAGGGTAATTTTATTCTTATAGGACAAATAGCTACAATATATTATTTTGCACACTTTTTAGTATTAATGCCAATTGTAGGAGTTATTGAAACGCCAAAACCTTTACCAAATAGTATTTCACAATCCGTCTTAAACAAACCTATAAAAGGTAATAGTTAGTTATGTTTATTATTAATAAAATTGCACAAATATTCCTTATAATAACTTCTATAGTTTCTTTTAACTTAACTAATGTTAATGCAAAAAGTCCTGATAGCAATATTACTAAAATGCATTTCTCTTTTGATGGTATTTTTGGTGTGATAGATAAAGCTTCAGCAAGAAGAGGGTTACAAGTTTATTCAGAGGTATGTTCTGGTTGCCATGGATTAGAGCATGTTTCATATAGAAACCTTTCAGGCATAGGTTTCTCAAATGATCAAATAAAAGAGTTTGCTTCACAATTTGAAGTTTTAGGAGAACCTGATGCAGAAGGTGAGGTAAATATGAGACAAGCATTACCTTCGGACAGGTTTGTTAGTCCTTATAAAAATGATAATCAAGCTAAAGCATATAATAATGGAGCTTTACCTCCAGATTTATCATTGATAATTAAAGCGAGAGCAGGGGGGGCTAGTTACTTTTATAGCCTACTAAATGGTTATAAAGAGGCTCCTGATAGCATTGATACTTCTAATGGTTATTATAATGAAGCTTACCCTGGTCATATTATAGCTATGCCTCAGCCATTATATGGTGAAGATGTTGAGTATTTAGATGGAACTGAAGCGACTGTAGAACAAGAAACTATTGACTTAGTTTCCTTTTTAACTTGGACTGGCCAACCTGAATTAGATCAAAGAAAATCTATGGGGTTTAGAGTTTTTTTGTACCTTATTTTTATGACAGGTATTTTATTTATTTCATATAAGAAAATATGGAAAAGAGTTAAAGCAGGATTAATTTAATAACTATAAATAATTTTTTGCAATATTCTTTAATTTTTTTGTAGCTTTTTCTGCTCTTGCTTCTTTAGGAGTTATAATTGCGTTTTCTAGTGCTTTATAGGCTGGGTCGTTCCAATCCCATGTTTTATTAGAGATATTCTTAATAATATTTAAAACTAATTTTTTTGCATTTTCTGAATTTTTATTTAAAACTTTAATTATACTGTCTACAGTTA
>ENA-OWPI01000654-OWPI01000654.1-marine-metagenome-genome-assembly--contig:-NODE-654-length-45978-cov-19.862356_pt1 | contig 45978 bp, 43 predicted proteins | sample MGYA00238138_ERZ651775 | MGnify/ENA primary metagenome ERZ651775 (study PRJEB26906, sample SAMN06265043) | marine metagenome | isolation source: Helgoland LTER site | place: Germany:Helgoland, sampling...
TTTTCTTCTTTAGCTTCTTTTTTAGCTGCAGGAGCTTTTTTAGCTACTGGTGCCTTTTCTTCTTTAGCTTCTTTTTTAGCTGCAGGAGCTTTTTTAGCTACTGGTGCCTTTTCTTCTTTAGCTTCTTTTTTAGCTGCAGGAGCTTTTTTAGCTACTGGTGCCTTTTCTTCTTTAGCTTCTTTTTTAGCTGCAGGAGCTTTTTTAGCTACTGGTGCCTTTTCTTCTTTAGCTTCTTTTTTGACTACTGGTGCCTTTTCTTCAGAATGAGATACCTCTTTATTTTGATTTTCTCCAAGAAGTGACTTAGATTTTTCTTCACCCATCATTGGAGACTCTGAGGTAACTGCTGTTTTTTTGGAAACTACAAGATGCCTAATAACAGCATCGTTAAACTTAAAGTTATGTTCCAACTCTGCCAAAGATTCTAAAGAACACTCAATATTCATAAGAACATAATGTGCTTTATGTATTTTTTGAATTGGATAAGCAAGTTGTCTTCTTCCCCAATCTTCCAAGCGATGAATGTTGCCTTTATTGGTTGAAACAGACTTTTGAATTCTTTCGATCATTGAAGGTACTTGCTCACTTTGATCAGGATGAACAATAAAAACGATTTCGTAATGTCGCATAAACTCTCCTTATGGTTTATAGCTTCCAACTCATGTTGTGAAGCAAGGATTAAAGGTTGCTAATTATATTGACTTAAATGTTTTAAATCAATGTTTTTAAGTTAATTAATTTTATCTTTAATGTTGGCACCATAAATTTTTTCTTTCAAAAATTTTATTAAATCACGCGTATTTGCAGCTTTTTCAAACTCAAGATTTCTGGCTGACGACTGCATGACTTTTTCAAGCTTTCCTATCTCTTTTATTATTTGTGGCTCAGTAAAATCTTCATACTTTCGATTTGACTTTGATTGGGCTTTTTGCCTTTTAAACTCTTCTTCATCCTGAACGCTTTCGATAATATCCTTTACTTTTTTCAAGATACCAACGGGAGTAATATTATTATCCTTGTTAAATTTAAGTTGTTTTTTTCTTCTTCTCCCTGTCTCATCAATTGCAGCCTGCATACTTCTTGTGGTGCTATTAGCATAAAAGATAACCTTTCCATTTAAATTTCTCGCAGCCCTACCTGCAGTCTGAATAAGAGATCTTTCCGACCTCAAAAATCCTTCCTTATCGGCATCCAATACAGCAACAAGTGATACCTCAGGTATATCAAGACCCTCTCTCAATAGATTAATACCTACCACCACATCAAATTTACCTAGTCTCAAGTCTCTTATAATCTCTACCCTTTCAACAGTGTCTATTTCAGAATGAAGGTACCTTACCTTTATTGAATGTTCAGTTAAATAGTCTGTAAGATCCTCAGCCATCCTCTTTGTCAGGGTTGTAATGAGGACTCTTTCATTTATCTCAACCCTAATTTTAATTTCACTCAGCACATCATCTACTTGTGAATTAGCTGGTTTTATCTCTATCTCAGGGTCTATTAACCCAGTTGGTCTAGCAACCTGTTCAACAATAATTTTTGAATGCTTTTCCTCGTAATCAGCAGGCGTTGCAGATACAAAAATACATTGAGGCATAATTGCTTCAAATTCATGAAATTTTAAGGGTCGATTGTCATGTGCTGATGGTAATCTAAAACCATAATCAACTAAATTATTTTTTCTTGCACGATCTCCTTTTGACATACCACCAATTTGAGGAACCGTAACATGACTCTCGTCTATAATCATTAATGCATTATTAGGAAGATAATTTAGTAAGGTTGGGGCAGGCTCTCCCGCCTTTCGACCTGATAAATGCCTTGAGTAATTTTCAATTCCCTTGCAAAAACCAATTTCATTTAGCATTTCTAAATCAAATTTTGTTCTCTGCTCTATTCGTTGAGCCTCTAAAAGCTTTCCTTGAGATATATACTCTTTTACCCTTTCTACCAATTCTTCTTTAATCCGCTCAATAGCCTTAAGCGTTGTTTCTCGCGGGGTAACGTAGTGACTTGAGGGATATATTGTGAATCTATTAAGCTTATCAAATAGTTGCCCAGTTAAAGGGTCAAAGGCAGTTATAGATTCAATAACGTCATCAAACAATGTAACTCTGATTGCTGTCTCAGAATTTTCAGCAGGAAATATATCTATTACATCACCCCTAACCCTAAAACAACCTCTAGAAAAATCAAAATCATTTCTATCATATTGCATTGATACCAAACGCAAAATTATATTTCTTTGAAGAATTTTTTCATCTTTTTGAATATGAAGGACCATTCCATGATAATCAACAGGATCACCAATGCCATAAATTGCTGATACTGTAGCAACAATAATTGAGTCATCTCTTTCAAGTAAAGATTTAGTTGCTGATAGTCGCATTTGTTCTATATGATCATTAATACTTGAATCTTTTTCTATAAATACATCTCTTCCAGGAACATAAGCTTCAGGCTGATAGTAGTCATAATAAGATACAAAGTATTCAACAGCATTATTTGGGAAAAAATCTCTAAACTCTGAATAAAGTTGTGCGGCTAGTGTTTTGTTGGGTGCCATTACTATAGAGGGTCGTCCTGTTTGAGCAATAACATTAGCAATGGTAAATGTTTTACCAGAGCCTGTTACACCTAACAAAGTTTGAAATTTCTCATTTTTATTAATGCCATCCACTAACTTTTTGATTGCATTAGGTTGATCACCAGCTGGTTTAAAAGGCTGATTAAGAACAAACGGACTGTTAGGAAAGGTTAAATTCAAACTATCACTTTTTTTAAAAAATTAATTTAGCTGGTATGAGAACTTTAATAAATAGATCCAGTCTTTTAAAGTAGTATTTAATTAACAGGAAAATTTTAAAATGTCTAGACTTCTCATACTTATATTAACACTCAGTGCTTCTTTCACAACCCTTGCATTTGATAGGGAAAACTTAATGAATGCCTGGTCTTCTAGCGTCGTTATTAGAGGCTATACAGAAGCTGGTCTGGCTTATGGATCAGGAGTTGTTGTTGCCAAAGATAAAGTCATAACTAATTGTCATGTTCTAAGAAAAACTAAGTCTCCTTGGGTTTCCTATGGTGATTCTAGCTTTCCTGTAACTGGGGTTCAAGCAGACAGGTGGCATGATCTTTGTCTATTATCAGTCTTTAATTTACCAGTTAAACCTGTCCCACTTGGTAATAGTAGAAACCTAAAAAAAGGCCAAGAGATAGTTGGAATTGGCCATTCTGGTGGCGCACCTGTCGCATTAACCACTGGAGGAAATATTATTGCTACTTATGATTTTGAAGGGGAAAATATTATACTCAGTTCAGCAAAGTTTCGGATGGGGGCAAGTGGAAGTGGGTTATTTGATTTAAAAGGCAACCTAATCGGTATAAATACATTCAAAACAACTGGCTATGGAAATTATTACTCATTACCTGCTGATTGGATTAAGCCATTAATGAATAAGGAGGTTGAAACTGTTTTTCCCATAACTGGTAAAGCGCTTTGGGAGGAAGATGAAGATAAAAAACCTTATTTTTTGAAGATTGCAATCCCTAAGACAAAAAAAAATTGGGCTGAGCTTGAAGCTGTCACAAAAGAGTGGGTAAAAAATGAGCCAAATAATACAGAGGCATGGTACGAACTTGGTTATGCTTACGAAAAGCTTGGTAAAATTTCAGATGCATTAAAATCATATGATAAAGCTTTAGAGATTGACGAAAATAACTCTGATGCGCTTTTAAGGGAAGCTGTAATATATAAAAGTAGAGGTGATTCAAAAAAGGTTGCGCAGATACAATCGACTTTGGATGCGGTGGACCCAAACAAAGCTTGGATTTTAAAAAATAATAAGTATTAATTGTAAATATAGATTCAACCCATAAGATTTTTACAGTAAAATTAAAATCTTTAATTACTTAACGGATAATGTTGTGAGTAAGTCACCCCTTTCAAAGTGTATGGGACGAATTCAAGAGTCGCCTACACTCGCTATTACCGCTAAAGCACTAAAATTAAAATCAGAGGGAAAGGACATTATAGGTTTAGCCGCAGGCGAACCTGACTTTGACACACCTGACTTCATTAAGGAAGCTGCGATTGGAGCAATAAAATCAGGTTTTACAAAATATACCGCAGCAACAGGTACTCCGAGTTTAAAAAAAGCAATTGTTGATAAATTACAAAATGAGAATAATCTCACTTATAACTCAAGTGAGGTGATTGTTGGTACTGGTGGAAAACAATGTATCTTTAATTTGTGTCTTGCTATTCTCGATCATGGTGATGAAGTTATTATCCCAGCACCATACTGGGTTTCATATACTGATATAGCAGAGCTAACGGGTGCAAAATCTGTTGTCATTCCCTGTGGTATTGCACAAGAATTCAAGGTTTTACCATCACAGCTTGAAGATGCAATTACTGAAAATACCAAATTGGTTATGCTTAATTCTCCCTCAAACCCCACTGGCTCTGTTTACTCCAAAGATGAATTAAAAAAATTAGCAGAAATTTTATTAAAGCACCCTAACGTCTTCATAGGCACTGATGATATTTATGAAAAAATTAATCTAAATGACGAACCATTTTTTAATATTGCTATGGTTGAGCCTAAGCTTAAAGATAGAACGATTATTTTGAGCGGCGTTTCGAAAGCTTACTCGATGACTGGCTGGAGAATTGGTTATGCTGCTGGACCTAAAAATATAATTAAAGCAATGGGCATTTTACAATCGCAATCAACTTCAAACCCAACATCAATTTCACAGGTTGCGGCAGAAGCCGCTCTCAATAGTGATCAATCATGTATTATACCTATGGTAGAGGCTTTTAAAGAAAGACATCGTTTTGTTGTAGATGCCTTTAATGATATTAAAGGCATTAAATGTATAGATGCTAAAGGGGCCTTTTACTCCTTCCCGTTTGCAGAAGAAGCAATAAAAAAATTATATAACGATGGCAAACTAAAAAATAATGATGACATTGCATTTTCTGAATTCTTGCTAGAGACTAAAGGTGTTGCTGTAGTTCCGGGAACAGCATTTGGAGCACCCAATTATTTTAGGATATCTTTTGCAACTTCATTGGATAATTTAAAACAAGCACTCAAGCGAATTAAAGAAGCAATAGAAGACTAGATTCAATTTAAAAGCTTTGTTAAAATGCTCGGATTAAAACAAGTTATTCCTCAATAGCTCAGTTGGTAGAGCACATGACTGTTAATCATGTTGTCCCTGGTTCGAGCCCAGGTTGAGGAGCCAATTAAAAAAAGGGCTTCAAAAGTGAAGCCCTTTTTTATTTAGTATTAGGTTTTCTGGCGGTTAATTTCATACAAGCAAATTCCTGAAGCCACACTTACATTTAAGCTTTCAACTTGGCCCATCATAGGAATTGAGAAAATATCATCACATAACTCTTTTGTTAGTCGCCTCATTCCTTTTCCTTCAGATCCCATCACCAAAGCAATGGAACCTTTAAAGTGAGTTTCTTGAAGAGGTTTATTTGCATCATCATCTGTTCCATAAACAAAGATATTTGAGCTCTTAAGGTATCTTATTGTCCGAGCTAAATTTGTCACAACTACAAAAGGCACAGACTCTGTACCACCACATGCAACCTTTCTTACAGTCGCATTTAATCCAACCGCATTATCTTTCGGACAAATTAATGCATCAACACCCATAGCATCAGCAACCCTAAAACATGCCCCAAGGTTATGAGGATCAACGACGCCATCAAGTATTAAAAATAAAAGAGCTTTATCATGATTTTCCTCAATAATATCCTCAATAGTTACATACCTATTTTGCGTTTCTCTCACTAACGCCACCACACCTTGATGCTTATTGCTTGAAACCATCCCATCAAGTCTATCTTTAGTTGATAGATGAAATTTCACTTCGTTCTCTTTAATCAACTTTATTAAATCATTTACTCTGCCATCAGTTCTTGCCTCATCAATAAATACCTCCTTGACTGCTAAAGAATCTAATCTGATTTGTGAGGTAATTGAATGAAATCCATATATTTTCTTTTCAGTGCTCATTTTTTCTTTTTTCGTTTAATTTTTTTATTACTTTTTTCAGACCTAATAAATGATTTTTTAAATTTTTTTGAAGATTTTTTTTGTGAGCCGATTAAGCCTAAATCAATTTTTATTGTATCTAAATCAACTCTAATGACTTTTACTTCTAAACGATCGCCTAGCCGGTAAGTTAGATTCGTTTTTTCGCCTACCATTGCATGCCTTGCTTTGTCGAATGTAAAGTAATCGTTACCCAACTCAGTTACATGTAAAAGCCCCTCAATATATATATCATCAAGCTCTATAAATAAACCAAAGCCGGTTACACCAGCAACTGTCCCCCAAAAACTTTGCCCCACCTTGTCTTGCATAAAATAACATTTTAGCCATGATTCAACATCCCTTGTAGCATCATCAGCCGTTCTCTCTGTGGTTGAGCAATGTAAAGCTACAGCTTCAATATTTTTAATAACTGGCGCCTTACCCATAATTTGTGACTTAATTGCACGATGCACCATTAGATCAGGGTATCTTCTAATAGGCGAAGTAAAGTGGGTGTAAGCTGAATAAGCGAGACCAAAATGCCCAAGATTTTTACTGCTATAAACTGCTTGCTGCATTGATCTCAATAAAACTGTTTGCAGCAAATGTGAATCTGGTCGATTAGCGATCTTTTTAAGTATTTCTCCATAATCTTTTACCGTTGGTTCAGATCCGCCTCCCAGAGTCAGACCAAAATCAAGTAAAAAATCTCTAAGATTCGCTAGCTTTTCCTCTGAGGGTGTTTCGTGATTTCGGTATATGCCATCGCCAGGATTATCTAATAGATAGTTTGCTGCACAAACATTTGCAGATAACATACATTCTTCTATAATTCGATGCGCCTCATTTCTATAAATAGGCTTTATAAAGTCAATTTTTCCCTTGTCATTGAATACGATTGAGGTCTCCGTTGAATCAAAATCTATTGCCCCTCTTTTTTCTCTTTTCTTTGATAAAAGTCTAAATAAATTTTGTAAATTAACTAAATCACCATATGATTTTTGGTACTCCTTTTTTAACAGCTGGTCGTCATGATTTAATATTTTATCAACAATTGTATAAGTTAGCCTTGCCTTTGAATTCATCACTGAAGGATAAAATTTATAATTCGTAATGTCTCCGTTTAAATCAAAAGTCATATCACAGACCATACACAACCGATCAACATTTGGGTTTAGCGAACAAAGACCGTTTGAAAGAGCTTCTGGCAGCATAGGTATTACACGCCTTGGAAAATAAACCGAGTTGCCTCTTTCTAATGCAGATTCATTTAATTTTGAGTTCTCTTTTACATAATTACTAACATCAGCAATTGCAACAACCAATCTCCAACTATCTTTTTTTTGCTCGGCATAAACTGCATCATCAAAATCTCTTGCTGTCTCACCATCAATAGTTACTAATGGTAAATCTCTTATATCAATACGACCCTTAAAGTCTTTTTCATTTACTTTTTGATCAAATGACTCTGCCTCATCAATAACTTCCTTCAAAAACTCATAAGGTAAGTTGTGTTTTCTTAAAGCAATTTCAATCTCAATGCCGCTGTCAGAATAATTACCAAGAATATTTATCACCTTACCCATAGGTTTACTTCTGAAGCTGGGTTGGGTTGTTATCTCAACCTCGACTACATCACCTGTTTTTGCATCAAGGTCTAAGTCATATGGTATTAAAATATCCTGGCTAATTCTTTTATCTTCAGCCGAGACCACTGTCACACCTTGTCCCTGAATAACTCTTCCTACTAAAACCTTATTCACCCGTTCAAGTACCTCAACAATCTTTCCCTCCAGCCTCCCTCTTCTATCCTGGCCTGTTACCTGAACCATTACACGATCTTTATTAAATACCTGAGACATTTCTCTTGGGGATAAAAAAACATCATCCATTCCTTCGTCGTCTGGAATCAAGAAACCATAGCCATCTGGATGCCCCATCACACGACCTGAGCTTAAATTTATTTTTTTTGAGATACATAAAACATCTTTACGGTTAATTAAGACTTGCCCTTGTCGTTCCATTGCCCTTATTCTTTTTTCAAAAAAAATAATCTCGTTTTCTTGAATCTGTAACATTTTTATTAAGTCAGATTTTTTAACAGGCACTCCATGTTCTTCCATCACTTGCAGGATTAATTCTCTACTTGGTATTGGGTTTTCATAAAGCTCAGATTCGCGAGCTAATTGAGGGTCAATTCTTTTAGTATTTTTCTTATTTTTCATTAAATGAGAATAGATTGGGGAGGTTTCGCCCACCTCCTTTAAAGTCTAAGCCAAACCCGTAAACATACTTATTAGGAACTTCTAAGCCTACAAAGTCTGCAGTCATTGATTTATTTTTACTAATTTTTTTATCAAATAAAACAGCTGTCACTATTGATCTTGCTCCCATAGATTTTAATTCATTTTTTATATTGAGAAGTGTAATTCCCTCGTCAAGAATATCATCTAGCACCAATATATCTTTATTTTTAATGACACTAGCATTTGGCTTATAAATCCAACTGCAATTCTTTGCTCCAATGTTTTGATGGTATCGGGTTACATGTACATACTCGATATTAGTATTAAACGAAAGCTGAGGGATAAGGTAGCCAGCAAAAGGAATCGCACCTTTCATTACCGGTAAAACAGTTACACTATAACTTAATTCTTTAAAATATTCGTTTATTGCATCTGCTATATTCGAAATGCTAATTTTAATTTCATCATAAGAGTATAAAATCTCGGAATCTTTGACTATATCCTTAATCGTCATAATAAATTTTTAATATATATCTTTAAATCATCACTGTAATTCGGATCATTTAAAGCAAAAGCAATATTAGCTTTTATAAACCCTATCTTTGTTCCGCAGTCATGCCTAGTTCCACTAAACTTATAGCTATAAATAGGATTTGTTTTTAGTAACAATTTTATGGCATCAGTTAATTGAATTTCATTGCCAACGCCAGCTGATACTTTATCAAGCATAGAAAATATCTTACTACTAAGGATATATCGGCCTACAACACCATAATTTGAAGGAGCATTTTCAGGAGAAGGTTTCTCAACTATATTAATAATTTTCATAAGATCTTTATTAACTTCTTTGAATTCAATAATTCCATAATTAATAGACTCTGATTTCATAATTTTTTGCACAGAAATGATTGATGAATTTTCATCATTATAATGATCTAACATTTGTTTAAGGACACCTTGTTTAGAATCAATAAGATCATCAGCCAACACAACTGCAAAAGGGTCTTCACCAATAGCCTCTTTAGCCTGTAATATTGCATGACCAAGCCCTAAAGGCTCATCTTGGATAATATATTTGCACGAAACATGACTAGGTATAACTCTATGCATTTCTGATAGAAAATTTTTTTTATCTTCTGTTAAATTAGAAATATTTAAATCAGGATTAAATTTAAAATGATCTTGTATAGCCTTTTTTGTATTGCCTGTAATAAAAATCAGCTCACTAAAACCTGCATCTATTGCCTCATCCACTGCATACTGAATTAAAGGTTTATCGATAATTGGCAACATCTCTTTAGGAATGGATTTAGTTGCAGGTAAAAACCTTGAACCTAAGCCAGCTACTGGGAATACAACCTTGTTTACTTTCATATTTTACAAATTTTTTTTAGTTATCTTAAATTAAATTATGCTTGAAAAAAGACAATTTAATCCTTTTAATTCCAGTTTGTTTTCTTAATAATATCTTCCTGTCTTTCATCGACCCAATTTTCACTATCTTCAGAGATCTCTTTCTTCCAAAAAGGTGCGTCTGTTTTTAAAAAATCAATAACAAACTCACATGCCTTAAAGGCATTTGAGCGATGCATACTCGAAACAATGACGCCTACAATTAAATCTTTAGGTAAAAGTCTTCCTACCCTATGAACGATCCTTATATCAGCAACATCCCAATTTTTCATTGCTTTTTTTTCAATGTCTTCAAGAGCTTTCTCAGTCATACCAGGGTAATGTTCAATCTCTAAATACTTCAGTTGCTTGTCTTTTGAGAACTCTCTTACATGTCCACTAAAACTTACTATAGCCCCGACATTATCTTTATCTGATAACTCTGCACAAATTTTTGAAATAGAAAAACTATCCTCTTGAATAATTATAGCCATTTTAACCTCCTGTTATTGGCGGAAAAATTGCCAGTTCATCGCCATCATTTATGACAGCTCGCCAGGATGCTAGGTTTTGATTAATAGCTACCTTATATAAATTTTTATCTTCCAATAATTTTATCCAATCTTCTCCAGCCCCTAAACTCATTAGTTGCAAAAACTCTTCTGGTGACTTCACGTCCTTTGCCAAGGTAATTTCTTTATAACTAAACCCAAATCGCTCTCTTAAGCTTGCAAAAAATAATAGCTTAAGCTTCATTTTTTTTATTAATTATTGGCTTTTCTTCAAAATCAAGGACATTATTTGGGTCATCCTCAAGCTCAACCTTTTCAATTTGCGTAAATCTTTGTGTAATTTTTTGACTAGTAATATGAACATCTTGTGCATTTTCATGTGCTTGTCGGATATTATCTGCTAATTTTTTCATCCTTGTATCAAAGCGATCAAATTCTTTTCCAAGTTTGCCAAGTTCAGATTTTATAATATGAACTTGTTTTCTGGTTTCAACATCTTTTAGGACTGCCCTGGCCGTATTAAGAACAGCCATAAGAGTGGTAGGAGATACTAACCAAACTTTTTTTGCCATTGCCTCTTGAATAAGTTCTGGGTGATAAGCATGTATTTCAGCAAATACAGCTTCTGCGGGTATAAACATCACGGCACCATCTGAGGTTTCATCAGAAATGATATATTTGCTTGCAATGTCAGCGATATGTTTTTTAACATCAACTTTGAATTGTTTTTGTGCTTTAGCTTTATCGATATCAGAAAGCTTTATATCAAACATTTTTTGATAATTTTCCATTGGAAATTTTGAGTCAACTGCAACAGTCCCCGTTGGGTCCGGAAGAAATAAAACACAGTCTGCTCTAACGCCTTTTGAAAAAGTATGTTGAAAACTATATGAGTCTGGTGGCAATATATTTTTAATTAAACCCTCTAATTGTAGCTCTCCGAATGCCCCCCTTGATCTCTTATCTCCCAATAATTCTTGTAAACTCACCATATTGGTTGTTAGGCCATCAATCTTTTTTTGTGCCTCATCAATTGTTGCTAATCTTTCCATAACACTAATAAAGGTTTGGTTTGTTTTTTTAAATCCTTCATCTAATCTTTCCTGAACCTTTCCTGTAATTGCCTCTAATCGTTTATCAACAGATTTTGTTAGTGTTTCAACAGATGCAATCAATTGCAAAGCCGTATTTTTTAGAGAATTTTGAAGAGTTTCTTGTTGGGCCTTGCCTTGTTCAGAAAGTGTTTTATGTAATTTTTCAGTAATTTCCTCACGTATCTTAGACAATGCTTCCTGTTGAGATAACTGTAGATCATTGACTGACTTTCTAGTTGATTTTAATTCCTCTGAAACTGTCTTATTGAGTCGGTCTGAAGATTTATTTAGACTGTCGTTAATATCGACAATCATAGAGCGATGCTTTTCCTCTAGCAGTTTATCTAAATTATTTTGCCTTGGTTCTTGGTAAACTTTCCATAAGATTAGAATGCTAACTAAAAGAATTAATCCTAAAAAAATCTCAAAGAGCATTATTTTTTTGACGCCTCGAGTGCCTGCTCAACATCGCTTATAATGTCATCAATGTGCTCTATACCCACGGAAATTCTTACCATATCCTCACTCACCCCAGCTAAAGCTAGCTCCTCGGGGCTCAATTGTCTATGAGTTGTAGAGGCTGGGTGACATGCAAGTGATTTGGCATCCCCAATATTCACAAGCCTTAAAATCATTTGTAATGCATCAATAAATTTAGTTCCAGCTTTAATTCCACCCTTAATACCAAAACTGATAATGCCTGAAGCTTTACCATCAGTAATTTTTTTACATAAACTGTTGTATTTATCATTAGGTAAGGCGGCGTAATTAACCCACTCGACACAGTCATGATTTTCTAAATATTTTGCAAGTGTAAGTGCGTTCTCACAATGTTGCTTGATCCTGAGACCCAGCGTTTCTAGACCTTGCATAATTTGGAAGGCACTATGCGGTGAAAGTGCTGCGCCTGTATTTCTTAATGGAACCACCCTACATCGACCAATGAATGCTGCAGGTCCTAAAGCTTCCGTATAAACAACGCCGTGATAAGAGGGATCCGGCTCATTAAGCATAGGGTATTTTTTTGGCTCCTTGGCCCAATCGAATTTTCCAGAATCAACTATAGCTCCACCAATCGTTGTGCCATGCCCACCCATATATTTAGTAAGTGAATGAATCACAATATCTGCACCAAAATCAATGGGTCTGCATAGGTAGGGAGTTGGGACGGTATTGTCAACAATCAAGGGAATGCCATGCTTATGTGCAATGTCTGCAAGTTCCTTTAAATCAATAATGTTTCCTAAAGGGTTCCCAATTGATTCGCAGTAAAGAGCCTTAGTATTGTCATCTATTGCCGCATCGATTGCTTTAAAGTCTCCGCCATCAACCATTTTTACATTTAACCCTTGTTGAGGAAAACTATGTGCAAATAAATTATATGTCCCTCCGTAGAGTTGATTGGTGCTTACAATATTATCACCTGTTCTTGTAATGCACTGAATCGCATAAGTAATTGCAGCCATACCAGACGCAAGAGATAAGGCAGCAATGCCGCCCTCCATTTCCGCGACTCTTTGCTCAAGTACCGCGTTGGTAGGATTCATTATTCTTGTGTAAATATTTCCTTCAACCTTAAGGTCAAATAAATCTGCTCCGTGTTTTGTATCATCAAAAGTAAATGAGGTTGTTTGGTAAATTGGTGTTGTTGCTGCCTTGGTAGTTTTTTCCGACTCGTAACCATGATGAAGTGCTATTGATTCAAGTTTCATATCTTATCTTCCTTTGATTAATTTTAATTAATTATGCATTATTTTTTTGAAGCCTCAATTGCTTGCTCAACATCTTGAATAATGTCATCAATATGCTCAATCCCTACAGAAATCCTTATTAAGTCCTCACTCACCCCTGCTAAGACCTTCTGTTCTGGGGTTAGCTGTCTGTGTAATGTTGATGCAGGATGGCATGCAAGCGATTTAGCATCACCCATACTGAGAACTCTCAATATCATCTGAAGTGCATCAATAAATTTAGCGCCTGCATCTCTTCCACCTTTGATACCAAAACTAATAATGCCCGACGCTTGTCCGTTTGTAATTTTTTTACAGACATCATTATATTTATCATTTGGAAGCGCAGCATAGTTTACCCACTCCACACGTTCATGATTTTTTAAATACTTTGCCAATGCAAGGGCGTTGGAACAATGCCTCTCCATCCTGACACCAAGGGACTCAAGCCCCAACATGATAATGTAAGCATTATTAGGAGATAGGCATGCACCTGTTTCTCTTAAAGGAACCACCCTACAACAGCCAATAAATGCGGCAGCACCGAATGTTTCAGTATAAACAACCCCATGATAAGAAGGGTCTGGCTCATTTAGCATAGGGTATTTTTTAGGCTCCTTAGTCCAATCAAATTTTCCAGAATCAACAATAATTCCGCCAATTGTCGCTCCATGACCATCGATATATTTAGTGAGTGAATGAATGACAATGTCTGCTCCAAAATCTATGGGTCTACACAGATACGGAGTGGCAACAGTATTGTCCACAATCAAAGGAATGCCATGTTTATGGGCAATGTCTGCAAATTTCTTTAAATCGATAATATTTCCCAGGGGGTTACCAATTGACTCACAATATAAAGCTTTAGTATTTTCATCAATTGCTGCTTCAAGACCCTTGTAGTCTGCTCCGTCAACCATCTTCACATTTATACCTTGCTTGGGAAAGCTGTGAGTAAAACAATTATAAGTTCCGCCATATAGCTGACTAGTGCTAACAATATTATCACCGGCCCTTGTAATCGTCTGGATAGCATAAGTTATGGCTGCCATCCCTGAAGCAAGAGATAAGGCAGCAATGCCACCCTCCATTTCCGCGACTCTTTTTTCTAGGACGTCATTAGTAGGATTCCCTATTCTGGTATAAATATTCCCTTCAACTTTAAGGTCAAATAGATCAGCACCATGCTGCGTATCGTCAATAGTAAATCCAGAAGTTTGATATATCGGAACTGTTGCTGCTTTTTGATCATTTTTTTTTGACTCATAACCATGATGAAGCGCTATCGATTCAAGTTTCATTGGTACATCCTTATGATTGTTTACTGTAAATAATAACAGAATTACCACATAGATTTAACAATGTCACATAATGAGATGGGGTTTAATTGCTTTAAAAAAAAGGGGGAAGATATTCTAGGCTAAAGAATTGATTTCAATCATAGGAAATTTATTTTTTATTATCTCTCTAGTGGCATCACTAACCTTTACCTTAAGTGTAATATTTTGATCAAATTTTCGATCAATTATCATACCATTATTATCAAGTATAACTTTAGAAATAATGTCTAAATAATTGTATTTAATGATAAATATATATTCAAATAATTCAATAAAATTATTTAACTTTGAGGCTAAAATTGCTCGAAGTCCTGCTTGGCTGTAGGCTCTTGCAAGGCCTCCCATGCCTAAATTAATGCCACCATAATAACGTACAACCACGAGTCCACAATTAATAATTTTCTTGGATTCCAAAATACTAATTAATGGCCTCCCTCCTGTACCTGATGGTTCTCCATCATCACTGAAATAAGGTTCGATAGTATTTTTTTTTATTCTTAATCCGTAAACAGCATGACTTGCTGAAGAATTAATTGTTTTTATTTCCCTTAGTCTGCCTAAAAAGTCCTCCCTTGAATTTACAATAACGCTATATCCAATAAATTTGGATTTATTTACAATTAACTCAGATTGCTCTTCTGAAGCTAATATTCTCATCCCTAGCTCAGACCTTCTATTTCTCCATTAGAGTTTACTGAAATGCCTTCACTTGCTGGCTTCAGAGGAAGCCCAGGCATAGTCATTACGCTTCCACAAATTGCAACAATAAACCCTGCGCCCCTCACCAACCTAATCTCTCTAATGGTCAGTGTGTGATTAGAAACAGCTCCAATCTCTTTTGCATCTCCTGAGAAAGAGTATGGCGTTTTCGCAATACATACAGGGAAGTGTGCATATTCATCCTCTATTAATTTAAGTTGACTTAAAGCATCGCCTTCAAACATGACATCTTTAGCACGGTAAATAGTTTGAGCAATTGTTTTTAGTTTGGACTTTAAAGAGTCTTTAGTATCATAAAGAAACTTAAATTGATTTGGCTTTTCAGAAAGATCAATAGCTTCTTTGGCAAGTAATTCTGCACCCTTAGAGCCCTCCCCCCAGTGCGAGCATAAAATAGCCTTGAAGCCTAGTTTCTCGACTTTACCTTGAACAAGCTTAACTTCTTCATCGGTATCTGTTTTAAAGTGATTGATAGCAACCACTAAATTTAACCCAAAATGTTGACTGCAATTTTCAATATGACGCTCTAAGTTAGAAAAACCCTTTTCAAGCGCCTCTAAATCTTCATTATTTAATTCTTCTACTTTGACTCCGCCATGATATTTTAAAGCTCTAATTGTCGCAACCACGACAATTAGGTTTGGCTTAAGACCTGTTTGTCTGCATTTGATGTCAATAAATTTTTCTGCACCTAGGTCAGCGCCAAAACCCGCTTCAGTCACAACATAGTCAGCCATATCAGCGCCTAGTTGGGTAGCCACATATGAATTACAGCCATGTGCAATATTTGCAAAAGGCCCTCCGTGGATTAAGACTGGATTGTGCTCTAAGGTTTGGACTAAGTTAGGCATAAAAGCATCTTTTAGTAATGCAGCCATTGCCCCTTGAGCCTTCAAGTCTTTTGCAAAAATAGGTGATTTATTTTTATCAAGGTTTTGAGCAACCTGTATTTCTCCTAATCTATATGTCAAATCATCTAACGATGTAGCCAAGCAAAAAATTGCCATCACCTCACTTGCTACGGAAATATTAAATCCCCCTTGATATTGATAACGTGCATTGTCTATGTTTACCTTCCTTAAAGACCTATCATTCATATCCAACCCTCTTTTGAAGGTAATGGCTTCAAGATCAATCCCCAACTCATTTCCATGATATATGTGGTTGTCTATTAGAGCAGCAAGGAGGTTGTTTGCTGAGGTAATCGCATGGAAGTCACCAGTAAAATGAAGGTTGATGTTCTCCATTGGAATTGCCTGGGCATACCCGCCACCTGTTGCACCACCCTTCATACCAAAAACAGGTCCCAATGAAGGCTCTCTCAAACATGCAACAACACTTTTACCCTGACTTGCGAGCGCATCTGTTAACCCAATAGTAGTGGTGGTTTTCCCCTCGCCTGCCGGAGTGGGACTCATTGCAGTCACTAAAATTAATTTGGCTTCTTCTTTTTCTTTTTTCTCCAATTTTTTAGGGTTAATTTTCGCCATGTAAGGGCCAAAATTAATTAATGCGTCTTGAGTAATGCTTATTTTTTTTGCGACGTCTTCAATTTTTTCCATGTGAGCACTTTGTGCAATTTCTAGATCTGATTTCATATTAGTTATTTAATCCTTAAATTGTTTATATAAAAAGTGACAATTAAATAAATTACATTAAATCCTATTTTGGATTAAACGTAAAAATTAATCATCAGGTTTTAAAACAAGAAGACTTTTGGTCATGAATTGTTTTTTTAGAAGACTTTTGGTCGTGAATTACTTTTGATCGAGATTAACAATGGATGATGTTATCTGTACGACCTAATAATTAGTATATAGCATTCCCTATGATTCATCAATAGTCTAAGTTGTTGTTTATAAACAATATTTAAAATAATAAAAGTTATATAAGCCTAACTTTTATGATTTGAGGTGCCTTGTGTTCAAGGTTTTTTTTAATTCTTTTTCGCTTATTTGTGGGATAAATAACTGGATAAAGTCTGAGGTAAATTTTCTTAAAAAATTATCTCTTCTAATCCCTATATAAGTCGTACTTAAGGGAAATAAATGACTAACATCTCTACTGACTAATGGTAGGTCATTAGCTGGATCGTAGGCCATCTCAGCAATTAACCCGATACCCATATTAAGGCTTACATATGTTTTGATAACATCTGCATCAATGGCGGTCAACATTACCTTTGGCTCTATATTTGCATTTTTAAAGACCTCAGACACTATTGTACTTCCCGTGAAGGCATAGTCATAAGTTATCATCGGGAAAGATGCTAATGTCTCCAGAGATATATGCTTAATTCTAGTTAGCGGATGATCTTTTGGCATGACCACACATCGATTCCAATGGTAGCAAGGAATAGTAAATATATTTTCATTCAGACTTATAGATTCTGTTGCAATACCTACATCTGCTTCACCTTTAATAATCTGATCGGTAACTTGCGATGGATTTCCTTGGTGAATATTTAAATTAATTTTTGGATATTTTTTAACAAACTCTTCTACGACTTTTGGTAATTTATATCTTGCTTGGGTATGTGTTGTAGCAATAGTAAAAGTGCCTTGATCTTTTTCTGCATACTCCTCTGAAACGACTTTTATATTTTTAGTCTCTTGAAGTATAGCTTCTATAGAAGCTAACACTGTTTCTCCTGGCTCAGTTAGACCTGTAAGCCTTTTACCATTTCTTCGAAAAATTTTAATACCAATCTCCCTCTCGAGGAGTTTAATCTGCTTACTTACCCCAGGTTGGGATGTGTTTAAAGTCTCTGATGCTTTTGAGATATTAAAATTAGATTGAACAATTTGAAAAATACATCTAAGCTGCTGTAATTTCATATAATTAAAAGTTATATTATTAGAATTTTATATTATTTAATAATATATTAAAAACTGTTATATTGCATGAAAATTTTTAAATTTCTGCAAGTTAAATTTATCGTGCTTTTTGAATATATCATTTCTGGTTTTTTAGTTGGAACACTTGTAGGATTAACTGGTGTTGGTGGTGGCTCACTTATGACGCCATTGCTTGTATTATTTTTTAAATTTCCAACCGCTGTCGCCGTTGGGACAGACCTATTGTACGCAGCCATTACTAAATCTGCAGGAGCGATTTCTCACCATAAATTAGGTAATGTTGATTGGAAGATTGTAAAAAATCTCTTGTTCGGTAGTTTACCCGCATCATACCTTGTAACCCATCACCTAAAAGAAATTGACCTTTACTCACTTCAAAATGTGGAAATAATAAATACATCTCTTGGTATAGCCCTATTCTTAACTTCAATAGCCGTTTTATTTCAGCCTATTATTGTAAAAAAATCGGTTAAACAAAAATTAAAAACAAATCTAAATATAAGTATTCTTACCATTATATTAGGCTTTTTTTTAGGAGTGGTTGTTACATTGACCTCGGTAGGTGCAGGAGCAATTGGAGTAACTGCTCTGCTGTTACTCTATCCAAAACTACAAATTAAAAAAATTATTGGCACTGATATCGCACATGCTGTTCCATTAACTCTTTTTGCAGGAATTGGTCACTTCAATTTAGGAACAGTCGATATAAATTTATTAATAGCTTTACTTATTGGGTCTGTTCCTGGTGTCTTAATTGGAAGTAAGCTCAGCTCAAGAATAGATGAAAAATTTTTACGACTGATATTGGTTATAATTCTACTTATAGTGGGTATGCAATTAATTTTTAAAGGTAATTATGTATAAGTACGATACATTAGATCAAACTCTAGTAAATGAGCGAGTTGCACAATATGAGGGTCAACTCACCCGTTTTTTGAACAAAGAATTGACGGAAGAGGAATTTAGGCCACTTAGGCTTCAAAATGGTCTTTACATTCAAAGACACGCACCGATGCTGAGAGTAGCAATACCTTATGGTTTGTTATCCTCCTCACAACTAATAAAACTCGCTGATATTGCAGATAAATTTGATCGAGGTTACGGACATTTTAGTACACGACAAAATATTCAATTTAATTGGCCTAAGTTAGAGGATACCCCCAAGATTTTAAAAGAACTTGCCAAAGTTGAAATGCATGCCATTCAAACGTCAGGCAACTGCATTAGAAATATTACAACCGATCAATTTGCAGGGGTTGCGCCGGATGAAATCATTGACCCAAGATATTTAGCCGAAATTATTAGGCAGTGGAGTACTTTTCACCCAGAATTTGCTCTCCTTCCTAGGAAATTTAAAATTGCAATTACTGGTTCATCAAAAGACCGCGCAATTGTTCAAGCTCATGATATAGGACTTGAGATCTTTGCTAATAATAAAAACGAAATGACAGTTAAGGTTTGGGTAGGCGGTGGTCTTGGAAGAACACCAATTTTAGGCTCTGTTATTAAAGAGAGTTTATCCTGGAAGCATATGCTTACCTATTGCGAGGCGATACTTAGAATCTATAACCTTTACGGCCGAAGAGATAATATGTACAAAGCTAGAATTAAGATTTTAGTTAAATCGCTAGGGATTGAGAAATTTAAGCAATTAGTTGACAAGGAATGGGAGACAATAAAAGATGGTCCAAATACATTAGATGAATTGGAAATTAATCGGGTTAAAGCATTCTTTTCAGAACCAAACTACAAGTCTCGAGGCGCTGATGAGCTCAGTAAATATACCGATAATAAACAATTTTCACAGTGGTTGCTTAGATGTACTCATAAGCATAAAAAATTGGGCTATAGGTCAGTCACTCTATCTCTCAAGAGCAATGAACAGGCACCTGGTGATGCGACATCAGACCAAATGAGGTCGGTAGCCGAACTTGCAGAGCAATACAGCTTTGGTGAAATTCGAGTTTCTCACGAACAAAATTTAATTTTAGCTGACGTATTAGAAGACGATCTCTTCGAGCTTTGGGAGAAAGCAAAGGTACAAAAGCTAACCACGCCAAACATTGGTTTACTGACTGACATTATATGTTGCCCTGGTGGGGATTTTTGTTCTTTAGCTAATGCAAAGAGCATACCTATTGCAAAATCTATTCAAGATATTTTTGATGATATGGATTATCTCCATGATATTGGGGAGATAAATTTAAATATTTCTGGTTGTATGAACGCTTGCGGACATCATCATGTTGGGCATATAGGCATATTAGGAGTCGATAAAGATGGGAGTGAGTGGTATCAAGTAACTTTAGGTGGTAATCAAGGAAACTTTGCCAGTATCGGAAAAGTAATTGGGCCATCATTTTCCGAAGAAGAGATGCCTGAAGTAATTAAAAAAATTATAGGCACTTATGTTAGTAATCGACATCCTGATGAAAATTTCATCGACTGTGTTTCAAGAATTGGTATTGATCCTTTTAAAAAAGAAGTTTACGGAGAGAAGGGAAAAAAATAAATGGGTTCTCAGTTAATTTTAAATAATCATATTGCAAATGATGAATGGCAATTGATAGAGCCACCTAAAGCTCAAGAAGAGGTAAAAAAACAAGCAGGTAAGGTTGTTATTTTTAAAATAACAGGTGAGGCTTCATTAAATCAAGACCAGATAGAAAAAACTACCTTTCCCAAAAGTGGAAAAATTATACTTCCTATCCAAGTGCTTTTACATCATCAAAAGGCTTTGATGGATAGGATAGCAAAAAAAGAAATAGGAATTTGGATTGAAACACATGAAGAAATCAATAGCTTCATTGATAAGATAGATGATATTAACAAATTTTCTTTAATTTCAGTAAATGTTAGAAAATTTGCTGACGGTAGAATTTTTTCAATTGGTAATATGCTAAGGATGAAATATAAATTTAAAAATGAGCTCAGAGCTATTGGTGACGTGTTAAGGGATCAACTTTTTTTCTTAAAAAGGTCAGGCTTCAACAGCTTTCTTATTAGAAAAGACAGAGATGCTAACGATGCCATATTGGGACTCACGGATTTTTCAACGCCCTATCAAGGTGCTGTTGATCAACAAAAACCCGCATGGAAAATAATTAAAAGATGACTGATTTAGAAAAACTAAATAAAGAATTTAGAAAAAAAAATCCAGAAGAAACGATAAGTTGGGCGCTAAAAAACTCAAAGAACCCTATTCTTACAACAAATTTTAGACCTTATGAGATTGCAATTATTCATTTATGTACACAACTCATGTCTGATTTGAAGATTGTTTGGTGTGATTCTGGCTACAACACAAAAGCTACTTATGTATACGCTGAAAAAGCTATCAAAGAACATAATTTAAATATTAAGTTATATATACCAAAACATACTTCTGCCTTTAGAGAAGCTACTATGGGCAAAATGCCGGAAATTAACGACCCAAGACATGAGCAATTCACTGAAGAAGTAAAGCTTGAACCATTCAGAAGAGCAATGAAAGAAATTGAACCAGATTTATGGATTACAAATTTGAGGACAGGTCAAACAAGCTTTCGAGATGAATTAAATATCTTTAATAGGACTGAAGCTAACTTATTAAAAATAAGCCCTTTTTACTATTGGGCAGATAAAGACCTTGATGATTATATGGAAAAATATAATTTAACAAATGAATATGATTATTATGACCCAACAAAGGTTGATGAAAAACGTGAGTGTGGGCTTCATAATAGAGAGGGAAAATAATGAAAGGCAAACTAAGTCACCTAGATTGGCTGGAGTCAGAAGCAATACATATTATGAGAGAGGTTGCTGGTCAGTGTGCTAACCCAGTTTTACTTTTTTCTGGAGGAAAAGATTCTCTTTGTCTTCTTAGGATTGCAGAAAAAGCTTTTCGGCCTGGTCGCTTTCCTTTTCCCTTAATGCATATTGACACGGGTCATAACTACCCTGAGGTAATAAACTTTAGGGATAATAAAACTAAGGAGCTTGGAGAGAGATTGATTGTTGCTTCTCTTGAAGAATCCATGGCTAAAGGAACGATTGTATTAAAATCTGCAGATGAACCAAGAAATAAATATCAATCTATTACGTTACTTGAAGCTATTGAAGAAAATGGATTCGATTGTTGCATAGGTGGTGCAAGAAGAGATGAAGAAAAGGCAAGGGCAAAAGAAAGAATCATGAGCTTTCGCGATGAATTTGGGCAGTGGGATCCAAAAAATCAAAGGCCAGAATTATGGAATTTGTATAATGCAAAGGTTCATAAGGGTGAGAATATTAGAGCCTTCCCTATTTCAAACTGGACTGAAATGGATGTATGGCAGTACATTGAGAAGGAAAAATTAGAACTTCCTAGCATTTACTTTGCCCACAAAAGAGATGTCGTGAAAAGAAATGGCGCTATTGTTCCTATAACTGAGGTTACACCGGCAGCTTCGGATGAAGAAGTTGAAAACATGATGGTTAGATTTAGAACGGTTGGTGATATTACATGCACCGCACCCGTTGCAAGTAATGCAGATTCTGTTGAAAAAATAATTATAGAAACTGCTTCAACGTTAATTACTGAAAGAGGTGAAACTCGATTAGATGATCAAGTTTCGGAAGCCTCAATGGAGCAGAGAAAAAAAGAAGGTTACTTTTAATGAATGATACAAATCAAAATAATACAGTTCTTAGGTTCATGACATGTGGAAGTGTAGATGATGGAAAAAGCACTCTGATTGGAAGACTTCTTTATGATACCAAGACCATACTTACAGATACCTTGAGTCAAATTGAAAAAACTTCAAAGAAAAAAGGCATGTCAGCACTTGATTTATCTTTAATCACTGATGGACTTCAAGCCGAAAGAGAGCAAGGAATCACGATTGATGTTGCTTATCGATATTTCAGCACAGGAACTAGAAAATACATTATTGCCGATGCACCTGGGCATGAGCAATACACAAGGAATATGGTGACTGCAGCTTCAACTGCTCAACTTGCAATTATTCTCGTTGATGCTCGCAAAGGAATGCTCACTCAAACCCGAAGGCATTCTTACCTCACAAAGTTAGTTGGGATTAAACATATCATTGTTGCAATTAATAAAATGGATTTAGTAGATTACAGCGAGGAAGAATATAAAAATATTTGTAATGAATATAAATCATTTGCATCAGCTATTAAATTAGAAGAGCCAAATGTTGATATTAAGTTTGTTCCAATGTCAGCATTGAATGGAGACATGATTGTCGATAGAGGTAGATCACTAAGTTGGTATAAAGGGCCCACACTTTTACAAATTCTTGAAAAAATTGATACGACTGAAAAAACAAATAGTTCATTTTTAAGATTTCCTGTTCAATTTGTTTGTCGGCCCAGAGATTCATCCAATGAAAAACTTCATGATTTTAGGGCCTTTATGGGGCGAGTTGAATCGGGGCTGATGAAGATTAACGATAAAATAAAAGTACTTCCATCTAATCATGAATCTAGTATTAAAGAAATAAGAATTGGAGATAAAATAATTACTGAAGCACATGCCGAACAATCCGTAACCGTCTCTCTCAATGATGAAATTGATATTTCGAGAGGTGATATGCTTATTCATGAGGATGATACTTTAGAAGGATCTAAAAGCTTTACTGCGAATGTTTGTTGGCTATCTGAAACAAATCTTACTCCAAATAGGACTTATTTAATTATGCATACCTCACGCTCATCTAAAGCAAGAATTTCAAGTATTAATAATAAAATAAACATTAATACATTAGAAACAGAGCAAGCAGTTGAGCTTAAAACCAATGATATTGCAAATATCAAATTTAAATTAGCGCAACCACTTGTCCTTGATAAGTATTCTCAAAATAGAAATACAGGTTCATTCATCATAGTTGATGAAACAACCTTTCATACGGTTGGTGCAGGCATGATTGAAACCATAGAATAATTTATAAAATTAATTTAAAATTCAACATTAATTTAAGGAATATAAAATGACGTATGTAGTTACTCAAAGTTGTATCAAATGTAAATATACAGACTGTGTAGATGTCTGTCCTGTGGACTGCTTTGTTGAAGGACCTAATTTTTTAGCAATAGACCCTGAAGAGTGTATTGACTGTACATTATGCGTGGCTGAGTGCCCAGTTGAAGCTATTTATGCAGATGATGATGTTCCAGAAGATCAACAAGAATTTATTGAAATCAATGAAAGATTGTCCAAAGTCTGGCCAATCATAACATCAAGAAAAGATCCATTACCTGAAGCCGAAGAGTTTTCAACTAAAACAGATAAACGATCATTACTGATTGAAGAAATAGAATAAAGATTAAATATGTAATAAAATTAGAGCCAGAAAAGATAGCCCTATCTAGGGTGAATTTATTTTAAAAAAAATTTAGGGAGAATATTTTATGATGAGTAAGAAAGTTATTTTAGCTACTTTGGCAATTCCATTTTTAATAGCCTGCAGTAAATCATATGTGGAAGTTGAGCCTGGGTCAGAGAACGTAACAGTGGCTAACACAATTGATCAAAGTAGCTGTACTCTTAAGGCTCAAGTAAAAGTAAGAATGACAGGTTATGCTGAAAGAAGAGACAACTATACAGAGTTAGATCATATCCAGCTTGCTAAAAATGCAGCTGTTGAACAAGGAGGCAATACTATATATCAAATTGATCATCCTGAAGCTGGTAAAGGGACGCAGTCATCTGTTTATCAAATCTATAGCTGTAGTTAAGATTCATTAAAGCTTAACTTGTTAAGCCCAAAGCTTTGTTCGGGTTATACATACTAACCCGAACATCAAAATAAAGAATAATCCTAAAGATAAGCCAAATGTTGAAAACCAGCAAATAGGCACTATGACGCCTGCCACTGCTGAAGAGAAAAGCATTTGCATAAAGGCTTGCCCAGATGCCGCAGTTCCTCTTGCTTTTGGAAAACAATCTAGTGCAGCAATTGAAATGATCGGCATTATGGCAGCCATACCAATATTATAAAGTGCTATAAAACCGATATTTACAATTGGATTGTTGTCAAAGAAATAACAAAAAACTACGTTTGAGATTGTAATTAATGCCATCCAAAAATAACCAAACCTTGTCACCTTTGATGGACTAATAACCCCGGCTGTCTTTTTGGCAATAAATGATCCTATTATCATTCCACACACCGTTGGAACAAATAAATATGCAAATTGTTTTTCACTAAATCCCAGTAAATCTATTAAAAAAATAGGGCTTGCTAATACATATAGAAAAAAGGCTGAAAAGTTTGCTGAGATAGATAAAATCAAAAAGATGAACTCTTTATCTTTAAATATTGTTCGGTATCTTTTACTTATTGATTTCAAGTCAAATGGAAGCCTATCTTTAAGTGGCATAGTTTCAGGTAATATTTTTGAACTTAAGAAAATAGCAATTCCAGCATAGAGAGCTAGAAAGATAAATATACTTTGCCACTCATAATCAAGCAAAAAACCTCCAACAATCGGGGCTACAGCAGGTGCAATTCCAAATATAATTTGAATTGTAGCCATTACTCTTTGAGCTTGTGCTCCTTCATATAAATCACGAACCATGGCACGGGCTACAACATTGCCAGCTCCGCCTCCTATACCTTGAAGTGCCCTAAAAAACCATAACTCTTCAACAGAGGTGGATAAAGCACAACCAATTGAAGCAAAAAAGAATAAAGCCAAACCCCACTTAATTGTCGTTATACGTCCAATTGAATCAGAAATGGCACCATGAAATAGTGTCATTACAGTGTAAGGAATTAAATAAAAAGTGAGGCTTTGTTGGACGTAAGACGGCGTTGATAATAAATCAGAGGCAATAATATGAAAGCCAGGGAGGTAGGTGTCAATTGCAAACGGTGCAAGGCTAGCAAGTACAGCAAGCGCGATGACTTTAGGGTTCAGAAAAAGATTCATGCTATTAATTATAGATTAATTAAGGAAGCGCATGAAATTTTGCTAGTCTCTCTTTTTCTTCTCCATCATTAATTCTTTTTGAATTCTTATCAGTTCTAAAAATAATTGGTTGTGCTTTTAATTCAGGATTTTGGGCATCCTTAACTGCTTGCTCAATCACATTTCTATTCGGTGATAGTGAACAAACAGGATCAGCACTTTCTGCATCACCGGTAAGTAAAAATGCTTGGCATCGGCAGCCTCCTAGATCATTTTCTTTCTCTGGACAAGTCCTACAGGGCTCTTTCATCCATGAATCCCCCCTAAACTTATTAAAAGCAGGAGAATCATACCAAGCACCTTTAATATTAGAGTCTTTTACATTAGGGAATTCCATATTAGGGAGAACTCTAGCTGAATGACAAGGGAGCACGTCACCATTAGCAGTGACAATCATAAATACCTCACCCCATCCATTCATACATTTTTTAGGTCTTTCTGCATAATAATCAGGAACAACAAAAAATATTTTCATTTTGTTGCCAACTTTATCCCTATACTGATTTGTGATTTTTTCAGCATGGTCAATCTGTTCTTTTGTTGGCATGAGCTGGTTTCGGTTAATTAAGGACCAACCATAGTATTGTGTATTTGCTAACTCAACATAATCAGCGCCTAGCGCTTCGGCCATCTCAAGAATTTCTTTAATATGGTCAATGTTATAACGATGGATTACAACATTTAAGACCATAGGGTAACCACGATCTTTAATCATCGCTGCAACTTTTTTCTTCAATTTGAAAGTTTTTGTATCGGTAATAAAGTTATTTATTTCTTCTGTAATATCATGCATTGACAGCTGAATATGATCTAACCCGCCCTTCTTAAATGCATCAATTCTTTTGTCGGTTAATCCAACACCTGATGTGATTAAATTACTATAGTATCCAAGCTGATGCGCTTCCTCAACAATCACTTCAATATCATCACGAAGGAGTGGCTCACCGCCAGAGATGCCAAGCTGGGCTGCTCCTAAATCCCTAGCTTGATTGAGTACGCTTAGCCAAGACTTTGTATCAAGTTCATTTTGTGTGTGCTTATCATAGTCCGTTGGGTTATAACAAAACGCACAATGCAGTGGGCATCGATAAGTAATCTCAGCCAACAACCATAAAGGTTGGGTTGCAGTCGTTGTACTCGATACTCCATTATTTTGATCAGTCATAATCGTCCTTAATTAGTCTTTTCAATCCAGGCTTTTTCTAAAGCTAGCTCAATCATACCTATAATATCTTTATCAATGCTATCAGCATCTGGAAATTTTTTAACCAATGCTTCCGTAATCTTAGCAACAGATGATTTACCGTCAACTAAATTTAGAACTTCACCTGCGCCACCGTTTAACTTAACCATACCTTCGGGAAACAAAATAACATAACAATTTTGAGCTTTTTCCCATTGAAAGCGATGATGAGCAGCAATTTTATAAATATCTTCTATTTTAACTGTCATTTTATCTAGGCTGCCTCATATAATCATTACCGTCAACCTTAATATTCGAGGAGGCTAACATAATTGAGTCTGCAATTACCCACAAAACATTTAATTTAAATTGCAAGATATCTAGTGCTTTTTCTTGCATTTCTCTTGATGTACTAAAAAAATCCAAAGTAACTCCAAGTCCGTGCTCAACATCTCTTCGAGCTTCTGTTAATCTCTTTTTAAAATAACTTAGGCCTGATTCATCGATCCATGGATACATCTCTGGCCAAGAACTAATCCTCTGTTGATGAATATGAGGTGCAAACAACTCAGTAAGTGATGAACAAACTGATTCTTGCCATGTTCTTTGTTTAGCAAAGTTGATATATGCATCGACAGCAAATTTCACACCTGGACTTACTCCATCGAGAGATGTTACCTCCTCTCTCTTTAAGCCTACTGCTCGACCCAAATTTATCCATGCTTCAATACCCCCATCGGCGTCTCCCTCTCCGTCATGATCAAGGATCCTAACTATCCATTCTTTTCTAATTTCTTTAACAGGACAATTAGACAATATTGCTGCATCCTTCAAAGGAATACTAATTTGATAATAAAATCTATTCATCACCCAGCTTTGTAACTGTTCTTTGGATAATTGGCCCTTGTACATCATTACATGAAAGGGATGGTAAATATGATACCCCTTCCCCTTCTCTCTTAACTTATCTTCAAACTCTTTTCTTGGCCAAGGTGCTGACATTGTAAATATCCTTTATAAAATTATGTCCATTCCATCATATGAAACTTCGATTTCATTTGATTCTAGAAGTTTCCGTTCTTCAGAGTCTTCTCTTAAAATTGGGTTTGTATTATTAATGTGTATTAGAATTTTTCTAGGTTTATGGAGTGAGCTTAATGTTTCCATTATTCCTCCTTTGCTTGACTGATCTAGATGGCCCATTTCACTTGCTTTTTTATTATTAATTCCATGTCTAGACATCTCATCATCTGTCCAAACAGTTCCATCAATCAGAACAACATCAGCGTTCTTCATATACTCCAAAACATGATCTTCAATAACACCTAGACCAGGTGCATAGAAAAGATTTTTACCTTTCTTTGTATCTTCAATTCTATATCCAACATTATCGCCTGCGACTGTATTATGTCTATGTGGTGAGTATGGAGGTGCTTCACTCTTTAATGGAACCGCGGTAAAAATAAGGTTATCTGCCTTTGGGATTGTATAACTACTTTGATCGGTTAAAACCTCGTGCCAATTTACACCTCTAAAATGTTCCAAAATATTAAATATAGGGTAACCCGTTGTCATATCCTCATAAACCTCTTTAGTACAATAAATATCCCAAGGCTTATCATGCTCTCTTAAGATTAAAAGTCCTGTTGTGTGGTCTATTTGTCCATCAGTAATAACAATAGAGGAAATTCCTGTATCCCTTATCTTTCTTGCTGGCTGCAGTGGAGGAAATGATTCTATTTGAGCTCTAATATCGGGTGATGCATTGAATAAAATCCAATCCTCACCATTTGAACTTACTGTAATCGATGATTGATTTCTCGCTTTAAGATTTGGATTTTTTTTTCTCAAGCCTGCGCAATTTTCACAATTGCAGTTCCATTGCGGGAACCCTCCGCCTGCCCCTGAACCTAAAACACGAATATGCATTTTTTTCCGATCTTATAAAATAATTAACAATGAATATTGAATGAGAAATTAATTGGCAGACAGGGGAAAATGTCTAAAAAAAACTCATGGATATCATGAGTTACTTACTTATATTTCTTCCTAAAATATTAGCAATAGCCGTAAGCTCTTTCATTAGATTTTTTAATTCGGTTGGCGTTATAGCTTGATCTGCATCACACCATGCTTCACTAGGTGTAGGGTGCATTTCAACAAGCAACCCATCTGCTCCAGCAGCAATGCCTGCCCTTGATAAAGCTGCGACCATCCATGCTTTTCCACCAGCATGAGATGGATCAATGATCACAGGTAGGTGAGTCTCTTTCTTTAGCACAGGAATAGCAGTGACATCTAAAACATTTCTATAATATGTTTCAAACGTCCTTATTCCCCTTTCACAAAATATAATATTATGGTTTCCTCCCGAAGCAATATATTCTGCAGCCATTAGCCATTCTGAAATTGTTGCCGACATACCTCTTTTCAAAATAACAGGGACTTTTAACCTACCAACTTCACGTAATAATTCAAAGTTTTGCATACTTCGAGTACCAATCTGAATTACGTCAACCTTTTGCTCTAAGAATTTATCTAGATGCCTAACATCTAAGAGCTCGGTGACTATCGGTAAATTTGCGTTATTTGCGGCCTCTCTAAACATCTCTAAACCTTCGAATCCAGTTCCTTGAAAGCTATAAGGGCTTGTCCTCGGTTTAAATGCGCCACCTCGCATAATCTTAACTCCCGCAGCCTTAACTCCCTCAGCAGCATTTTTCATTTGGTCAGGAGTCTCTACAGAACAAGGGCCTGAGATGACTTGTATATCTTTTCCACCAATTGGATGTCCATCAATTTCTATAACAGTGTCTTTAGGATGCCACTCTCTTGCGACAATCTTATATGGCTTTACAATTCTAAGTGCTTGTTCAACACCGGGAAGGTTATCAAGAAGTTTAGGATCTAAAAGTCTTTCATCACCAACAGCACCAATAACCGTTTTTTCTGTGCCTTTGGATATACTTGCATCTAAGCCCTTCTCTTTTATTCTAGAAACAACAAAACTAATTTCTTCGTCTGTTGCTGAGTTATTCATTACAATAATCATAATTATCCTATTACATAAAACTTTTTAAATATTTAATAAAAACATCATTTTCTTTTTTAAGCCCAATGCTTACTCTTAGCCATGAGGGTAACTCATAGTTTTTTATAGGCCTTACAATAACGCCATTTTCTAATAAATGCTGATAATACATCATTGCTTTTGTTTCGTCTCCTAAATTAAAACTTATAAAATTTCCATACGAGGTTATAAATTCAATTCTAAGTTCCTTAAAAGCCTCTTCTAGCTGGGTCCTTCCTTGGTCATTAATAAGCCTACTTTTATTTATAAATTCATCATCTTTAAGGGATGCTATTGCCGCAGCTTGGGCGATATAATTTACGTTAAAGGGCTGCCTGACCCTATTCATTAAATTTATAACTTTTTTGTCTCCTACGCCATATCCTATCCTTAATCCAGCTAAGCCATGTGCTTTAGAAAAACTTCGAGATATTAATAAATTTTTATGTTCTGCAAGCCAGCTTAAAGCAATTGATTTTGCATCATTACTTAGGTATTCATCGTAAGCTTCATCAAGAACAACTAAGATATGATTGGGCACTCTAGATAAAAATTTTAATATCTCAGCCTTATCAATTAAGTTGCCTGTTGGATTGTTAGGGTTAGCAATAAAAATTAGTTTTGTTTTTTTTGAGATAAGCTTCAGAAATTCATCTAAACTATGGCCGTACTCATCTGTAGGTTTTGCCTTTAAGCCAATGCCTCCCGCTGATTTTGTTACAATTTCATACACTGCAAAAGCATGTTTAGAAAATATAACTTCATCCCCTGGGGATAAAACTGTTCGTGCAGCAAGTTCAAGGACATCATTTGAACCATTCCCTAAAATAATCTGCTCTGAATCTATCGAAAATTTTTCAGAAATGGCTCGTTTTAAATAATATCCATTCCCATCAGGGTATCGATGAATTTCATTTATACATTCATCAATTGCATGTTTAGCTTTTGGACTCAGCCCAAGAGGATTTTCATTTGAAGCTAGCTTTACAATTTTTTCGGGCGCTATCCCAAGCTCTCTTGAAACTTCTTTTATTGGTCTGCCGCCTTCATAAGGCTCCAATTCGGCAATATATTTTGGAGTGATTATAGCCATAAAATATTAAAATTTAATTTTTTGGATAGGATCCTAAAAATTTCATGAATGACGATTTTTTTTCAATATCTTTAAGGCATAATTTAACCTTAGAATTATCTCTATGCCCCTCAACATCAATAAAAAAGACATATTCCCACATGCCAATTTTTGATGGCCTGGATTCTAACTTGGTTAAACTAACTTTTCTTGAGGCAAAAGGTTGAATTAAATCGACAATGGCACCTGGTTTATTTTTTGTGGCAACAACTATAGAAGTCTTATCATTACCTGATGGCGCAATTTCTTGATCAGATAAAATTAAGAATCTCGTTGTATTGTTCGGTTCATCTTCAATATGATTTTGGAGTATATTTAGTTTAAATAAGTTTGCAGCCCTGGAACTTGCAATTGCAGCAGAATGTTTCTCTTTCGATGCTATTTTTGCACCTTCAGCATTACTTAAAACTGAAATTTTCTCCGCGTTAGGAAGATTATTGGCTATCCAGTCATGGCATTGAGCTAATGATTGACCATGTGCATAGATGCTTGTAATTTTTTTTAATTCTTTAGATTTTGATATTAAGCAATGATGAACGGGTAATGTAATCTCTCCACATATTTTTAAGTCTTTCATTAATAATAGATCAAGAGTTCGGCTAATTCCTCCCTCTGTCGAATTTTCAATAGGCACTACGCCATAGTGTACTTTTTTTGACTGAACATTATTAAATACCTCATCAATACTGCTTGTTGGTATTGATTTTACATTTTCACCGAAATGCTTGATGGTTGCTTCTTCACTGAATGTGCCAGATGGACCCAGAAATGAAATAGCTAATTTTTTTTCTAATGCTCTACAATTTGAAATAATTGCCTTATAAATGTTTGTAACGCTATCATTTGATAGTGGGCCTTTATTTTCTTTGATAAGCTTTGTTATGACCTGGGCTTCTCTTTCTGGTTTATATATAACACCATCATCTTTTAGGAGTCCAATTTCTTTTGCCAAGAGCCCCCTGCTAGATATAAGTTCTAAGAGCTTTTTATCAATATCATCAATGTTTTGCCTTAATTTTTCTAATTTTTTTGTCATGTATTATTTTTTTTAAAATCTTTCATAAACTCAACTAAACATTCTACCCCATCAAATGGCATAGCGTTATATAAGGAGGCTCTTAAACCTCCCACTACCCTATGTCCTTTTAGAGCATACAACCCCTTTTCCTCTGCTGTAGCAACAAATTTTTTGGTTAAGTCATCTTTTACTAGTCTAAAGGGCACATTCATTCTAGATCTATTTTTAATTTCAATATCATTAATATAAAAATCATCTGCATCAATGAAGTTGTATAGATAATTAGATTTTTTAATATTTAATTCTTCCATTTTTTTTAAGCCACCCAATTTCAAAAGCCACTCAAAAACCAATCCAGCCATATAAATACTAAATGTAGTAGGAGTGTTAATCATTGAATTATTCTCTGATTGGATTTTCCAGTTTAAGGTTGATGGAGTTTTTTGGTCTGCGAATGCAAGTAAATCATCCCTAACTATTACTAAAGTTAGTCCAGAAGGGCCAATATTTTTTTGCGCTCCAGCATAGACCACTCCATAATCATCAATATTCACAGGTCTTGATAAAATCGTTGAAGACATGTCGCAAACTAGAGGAACTGCTGCTATTTTAATTGAATCAAGATACTCAACGCCATGAACGGTTTCATTTTGACAAAAGTGAACATAAGCGTCATTTTTATCAAAATTCCAAGATCCAACACTAGGCGCTTTTTTAAAGTTACTTTCCTCTGATGATCCCGCCAATTTTATTGTGCCAAAAGGTTGGGCATCATTATAAGTTCTCTTTGACCAATATCCTGAAACAACATAGCTTGCTGACCCGCTGTTAAGTAAATTCATTGGGACCATGAAGTTTTGAGTAATCGCACCGCCTTGTAAAAAAAGGACCTTATAGTTATTTGGTATTTTAAGTAAAGTTCTTAAACTTTTTTCAGCTTTTTCCACGATTGGAAGATATTCTTTACTTCTGTGGGACATTTCCATTACGGAAATTCCAGTCTCATTAAAATTTAAAAATTCTTGCTGTGCTTGCAACATTACCTCTTTTGGAATCATTGCTGGTCCAGCAGAGAAATTATATTGGTAGCTCATCTTGATTCATTTCAATTTGTTCTGGTTCTACTATCTTGGCTAATCCTGATAGCTTCTCATCTTTGGTTAAGTTGATTAATGTCACACCTTGCGTTGCTCTTCCTAGCTCTCTAATTTCCGAAACACGGGTTCTTATTAAGACACCTCCCGTAGTAATTAACATAATTTCGTCAGAGTCACTGACTAATCTTGCTGCAACTACAATGCCATTTCGATCACTCACCTGAATAGCTTTTACGCCTTGTGTTCCCCTTCCTGACTTTCTAAAGTCAGATAATACTGTTCTCTTGCCATATCCATTTTCTGTTGCAACTAAAACAGATTCATCTTCCGAAGATGCGATTAGAAGTGATAGCGCTTGATTTTCATCTGGGATTTTCATACCCCTAACACCTCTTGCATTTCTTCCCATACTTCTTACGCTATTTTCATCAAACCATACTGCTTTACCGCCATTAGAGACAAGCACGACATCATTTTCACCATTTGTAATTTCAGCACCAATTAAATAATCTCCATTATCAAGTTTAATTGCGATAATTCCATTTTTTCTAGGATTTGAAAAATCAGAAAGTGGCGTTTTCTTTACGGTTCCCTTAGAAGTTGCCATAAAAATAAATTTATCATCAACAAAGTCTTTAACCACCAGTGTTGCATTTATCTTTTCTCCAGGCATCAAGGGGAATAAATTTACAATTGGCTTACCTTTACTTATTCTGCTTCCCTGAGGTACTTCATAAACTTTTAACCAATAAACCTGACCTCTGCTTGAAAAGCATAAGATGTTATCGTGGGTATTAGCAACAAACATCTGCTCAATAAAGTCATCTTCCTTAGCAGTCATGGCCTGCTTTCCTCGCCCACCCCTGCGTTGAGCTCTATACTCATCAAGCACTTGGGCTTTTATATAACCTGTATTAGAAATAGTAACGACTAAATCTTGAGGCGTGATTAAATCTTCAATTGATAAGTCATTAGCATCTTCAACAATTTCACTTCTTCTCTCATCACCATATTGGGCTTTTATTTCATCAAGCTCTGTTTCAATTATTTTAGTTACTCTTTCAGCATTTTCTAATATATCTAAAAGGTCACTAATTACCTCAAGAATATTCTTATACTCGCTAACAATTTTTTCTTGCTCAAGGCCTGTTAATCTTTGTAATCTTAATTGAAGTATTTCTTGAGCTTGGTTATCAGAGAGCTTGTAGCCTTTTTCTGTAAGACCAAATTTATCAGACAAGCCATCGGGCTTTGAAAGGCCTGAAGAAGTTTTTTGGAGCATACCTTCAACTACTGTTGATTTCCATGTTTGCTTCATTAATTCAATTTTTGCTTCCGGAGGAGTCTTTGCGGATTTAATAATTTTAATCATTTCATCGACATTTTCTAATGCCACTGCCAAGCCCTCTAAAACATGACCTCGGTCCCTGGCTTTTTTTAAGTCATAAACAGTTCTTCGTGTAATAACTTCTCTTCTATGCCTTAGGAAAGCGTCAAGGATCTCTTTTAGATTAAGCAATTTTGGTTGGCCATCAATTAGGGCAACCATATTCATTCCAAAACTATCTTGAAGCTGAGTTTGTTTATATAAGTTATTCAGAACAACGTCTGGAATTTCTCCACGTTTTAACTCAATAACCACTCTCATTCCAGATTTATCAGACTCATCCCTTAAATCAGAGATTCCATCAATTTTTTTACTATTAACAAGTTCAGCAATTTTTTCAATAAAGTTCTTCTTATTAACCTGGTATGGGAGTTCATCTACGATAATTGCTTCACGTTTTCCTCTATCAAGCTCTTCGGTATGAGTCCTTCCCCTCATTACAACCCTACCACGCCCTGTCCTATATCCTTCTCTAACACCAGATATCCCATGGATTATGCCTGCTGTTGGAAAATCCGGAGCTGGTATTTTCTCAATAAGCTCGTCGATAGTAATTTCAGGTTTCTTTAAAAGCTCTTGTAATCCATCAATCACCTCTGTTAGGTTATGTGGCGGGATATTTGTTGCCATACCAACGGCTATTCCAGAACTCCCATTGATAAGAAGGTTGGGAAGTTTTGTTGGCATAATAAGAGGTTCATGCTCTGAGCCATCATAATTCGGACCAAAATTAACTGTCTCTTTTTCTATATCAGATAATAATTCATGTGAAATTTTGGACATCCTAATTTCGGTATAACGCATTGCTGCAGCATTATCTCCATCAACAGAACCAAAATTTCCTTGCCCATCAATTAGCATATATCTAAGACTAAAATCTTGTGCCATCCTAACAATAGTGTCATAAACAGCTGTATCTCCATGTGGGTGATACTTACCAATTACATCACCTACAATTCTTGCAGACTTTTTGTAGGGTCTATTAAAGCTATTACTTAGTTCGTGCATAGCATATAAAACCCGTCTATGTACAGGTTTTAACCCATCCCTAACATCAGGTAAAGCTCGTCCAACGATTACGCTCATTGCGTAGTCGAGGTACGATTTTTTCATTTCTCCGTCGAGGCTTACCGGGATTGTTTCTTTTGCGAATTGATCATCCATAATTGATTATAAATTCTATGATTTAATTAGAAATATTTTACCATGTATAGCAATGTTACTAAGTGCAAATTGTTAACTTAATATCTAGTTAATGTCCGCTTTTATGTCATCAATATTTTCTAGGCCGACCGCAATTCTGATAAGGTTTTCAGTAATTCCTGCAAGATTTCTTTGTTCTTGATTTAGCCTTGAGTGTGTTGTTGTTGCTGGGTGAGTTATGGTCGATCTTGTATCACCTAAATTTGCTGTTATGGATAATAATTTAGTATTATTAATTAAATTCCATGCCTCTTCTTTTCCACCCTTAACCTTAAATGATACAATTCCTCCACCCGTGCTTTGTTGTTTTTTCGCCAGTTCAAACTGAGGATGTGAAGATAAGCCGGGGTAATAAACTTGATCAATTTTTTTATTTTTCTCCAACCAAACTGCTAATTTATTAGCATTATTTGAATGTGCATCCATTCTTATCTTGAGGGTTTCAAGGCCTTTTAAAAAAACCCATGCATTAAAAGGGCTCATTGATGTTCCACCTGACCTTAAAAAACCTCTTACTTTTTTCATTAGATCACGATTACCTAAAACAGCTCCCCCAAGGCACCTGCCTTGTCCATCGAGAAACTTTGTTGCAGAGTGAATTATTATATCTGCCCCAAATCTAGTTGGAATTTGATGGGCAGGGGTACAAAAACAATTATCTACGACTAATAAACTTTTATTGTCATGGGCTAATTCTGCCAAAAATTTAATATCGCATATTTCCATGAGTGGATTTGAAGGGGTTTCAACAAAGAAAAGTTTTGTATTTTTCTTTAATGCGTTTTGCCATTCATCTTTATTTGTAAGAGAAACATAACTGACCTCTAAGCCCCATTCAGATAAGATATTATCGAATAACTTAACGGTTGTACCAAATACACTTCTAGAAACAATTACATGATCCCCTGCCCTACATAAACTCATGATGCATGACAAAATTGCTGACATCCCAGTTGAAGTGGCAACACATTCTTCAGTCTCTTCAAGGGCAGCCAATCTATCCTCAAACATCTTAACTGTGGGGTTTGTAAATCTAGAATAAACATTACCGCTTTCATGATCTAAGAATCTTTCTGCCGCTTGTTCTGCACTTTCGAAAATAAAACTTGAAGTTAAATATAACGACTCAGAATGTTCACCTTGGCTTGAGCGGATTGTTCCTGCACGAACTGCATTTGTTTCAAATTTTGTACTAAGAGATTTTTTTTTATTCATTATTTTCCTTTTTAGCTTCCTTTTTTTATGTACGGGTGGAGCAAGTTGGACTAAATTCACCCAAAAATTAGTAAAAGATTACATTCCTTTACTTAAGTTTTTTTTAAAATTATACAGTCATACAAAAGACATTAGCAAGAAATGATTATGCATGTTCCTCTTCTGTATGGTCTAACATTAAGTCGAGTTGTGAAGAACTTTTTGATGGTTCTTGTATATTTTCATCTGACCTTAGCATTTCTATTCTATTTAAATAAGCATCATCAATATCATCAGTAATGTACTTGCCATCAAAGCATGAACAATCAAAATCATCCATAATATTTCCCTCTTGGAGAATATTCTTTTTTAATTCTTCAAGATCTTGATAGATTAGTGCGTCAGCGCCAATCTCTTTACGTATTTGCTCGTCATCTTTATTAAAAGCAACCAACTCATCTCTTGACGGCATATCAATTCCATAAACGTTTGGATATCTAACCGGGGGTGCTGCAGATGCAAAATATACATTTTTTGCTCCAGCATCTCTTGCCATCTGGATAATTTCTTTTGAGGTAGTGCCCCTAACAATTGAATCATCTATTAAAAGAACATTTTTGTTTTGAAACTCAATTTTGATAGGGTTTAGTTTTTGACGAACAGATTTTTTTCTAAGTTCTTGACCAGGCATAATAAATGTTCTTCCTATGTATCTATTCTTGATAAAACCTTCTCTGAATTCTGCATTAAGCATTAATGCAACCTCATGCGCACTAGGTCTACTTGTATCAGGAATTGGTATAACGACATCTATATCTAGATCTGACCATTCTGTTTTAATTTTTTTTGCCAGTGATCTACCCATATTTAATCTGGTTTGATAAACAGAAATATTATCTATCATCGAGTCTGGTCGAGCTAAATATACATATTCAAAAATACATGGCGCTCTTTTAACTGTTTTACTACAAACCTTTGAGTAAAAATTACCTTCTAGATCGATAAATACAGCCTCACCCGGCTCTACATCCCGAAGTAACTTAAAGCCTAAAATATCAAGCGCAACTGTTTCAGATGCAACTACATACTCAGGACCATCTTCAGATTGTCTTACCCCAACAACTAAAGGTCTGATTCCATGAGGATCTCTAAAAGCGAGTAGCCCAAAATTATTTATCATCGAGACTACTGCGTAGGCACCTTTGCACCTTTTATAAACTGAACTTACAGAATCAAAAATAATATCTGACGTAAGGACGTTTTTATTTGACGATTTTTCTATAGCATCAGCTAAGACATTTAACAAAACCTCTGAGTCAGAGTTTGTATTAATATGCCTCAAATCTTGCTTAAACATATCCCCCTTTAATTTTTCAGAATTAGTTAAGTTGCCGTTATGCCCTAAGACTAATCCATAAGGAGAATTTACATAAAAGGGTTGTGCTTCTGCTGCAGATGATGAGCCTGCAGTTGGGTATCTGACATGGCCTATGCCGATATTTCCTGATAAATGCCGCATATGCCTTGTATGGAACACATCTTTCACAAGACCATTATTCTTATACATCTTAATTCTACCGTTATCACAGGTTGCAATGCCGGCTGCATCTTGACCTCTATGCTGCAGAACTAATAGTCCATCATAGAGCATTTGATTGACTGGGCTATTTGAAACTATTCCAATTATCCCACACATATATATCTCATCTAAGTAGAAATTTCCTCATATTTTACATTGTTAAGCCAGTCCTGGGGTAAATATGGAAATGTTTTTTCAGCTAAGAGTTTAATAAGAGTAACTGAATTGGAGTTCTGCCAAGACTCATCTTCCGCAAAAGAAGTTTTTTCGATTATAAAAATCAAAAAATAAACAAGAATGACGCCTCTTAAGATACCAAAAAAACCTCCAAGAATTATATTTGATGCCCCCAAACCAATTGAGTGCACAAAAGAACTTATAAACTTAATGGCTATCGATGAAAAAATTAAAACCAAAACAAAGATAATTACAAAGCTAATAATATATTTTATGGAAAATTCCACTTCGAAAGGAAGCATCACAGCAACACTGGATGTTAGGTAATATGATATAAAAAAAGCTATTACCCATGCAATAACACTTAATAGCTCTTTGACAAAACCTCTAAAAAATCCAAATATTAAGGAAGTAAATAAGATAAAAATTACAAAAATATCAACTAATGACATAAATTTATTGCAACTCTCTTACGAAGCCTGATAAATTTGCTTTCTTAATTTCCTGAAGAATTAAACGAGCTTGTTTTTCACTTGAAAAAAATTCTGTCGTTAATCTTATTTTATCTTCGTTATCAATTTTTATAAGCTGCGTATTTGTTTTATAACCCATTAAATGAATTTTATTTTTGACTTTTTTCATATTTAACTCATCCGAAAAAATACCTAGCTGAACGGTAAAGCCTTTTTTTTTTGATACATCTTGATCAGCATCTAATTCTTCATTTAAAAAAGCTGTTGCAATTTTATCCTCATTTATTTTTTTCCCTAAGGCTAAATATGATGACTTAGTCTCTAAAAAAGAAATTTTTGGATTACTTTTAATTGCTTCAGTTTTAGTTTTCACGAAAAAGATAGACAAAGAAAATAAAATTAAAAGAATTATTATTGCTCCAACAAGCCTTCTTTTAGCTCTTTTAATTAAAAGTTGATTATTTAATGAATCTTTTGAATTTGACATATTGAAGTATCTTCTAAAATTTCACTTACAACAAAAAAGGAACCAAACGCTAATATATTATCATCATCGTCACTATTTTTGTATGCTGCTGAAAAGGCTTCTTGTGTTGTACTGAATGTTTTGTAAGCTACATGTTCTCTTTGGTTCGTTAATTTTAAGATTATTTCTTCAGATTTAAAAGCTCTTTGGGAATTTAACTCTGATATATACCACTCATCTACATAATCAATAAACTGATTTGTAATATCAATAATATCTTTGCCTTCAAGTAAAGAAAAAATACAGCGCACCTTACCCTTCTGTCGCTTTTCTCTAAAAAAATTGTTTAATGATTCAGCAGATTCTTTGTTATGTGCAACATCTAAAATTATTAACGGCTTATTTTTTAATACCTGCATTCTTCCAGTGATATTTGTTTCCTCTATTGCTTTTTTTAAAATATTCACCTTAACAGGGAAGACATCAAACATAAGCTCAACAATTCGAAGGGCTCCAGATAGGTTTTGAAGTTGTTTCTTTCCATTTAATTTTGGTCGGGGAAGGCCTATAAAATTTTGCTTTTGACCAAAAAAATTTAATTTTGAATTATCTTCAACAATTTGATAATCATTATTAATTTCTGAGACAATAGCTTTTGAGTTGCTCTTAAAATCTTTAATAAATGCTTCATCAGAATAAAAATTTAGAATGGCATCTTTATGCTCCCTAAAAATGCCTGACTTTTCTTTAAAAATTTTTTCTAATGAGTCTCCTAAAAATTCTTGGTGATCCAGGGCTATAGAGGTAATGATAGAAACTTCAGGGTCAAAAATATTCACTGCGTCCAGCCTGCCTCCTAAGCCTACTTCCATTATCGCAATATCAATGTCTTCGCTTGAAAATATCAAAATAGCTGCCAATGTAGTCATTTCAAAATAAGTGAGAGGTATATCTTTTCGTGCTTTATTAACCTTAAAAAGCGCGTCAACAATGACTTCATCAGAACAAGAAGTTTTTTTAATTCTGATCCTCTCATTAAATTTAAAAAAATGCGGAGATGTGTAACAAGCAACTTTGAAATGTGCATTATGGTATATAGATTCTAGGAAAGCGCAAGTAGAGCCTTTGCCATTTGTTCCGGCAACCATAATGACCGGAAAGCTTTGTTCAATTTCTAGATTTTTATAAACTCGACGGACTCTATCAAGGCCTAATTCGATTTCCTTTGGAGTAATAAAATCTATGTACTCCAGCCACTCATCAATAGAGTTAGAACGATTTAAGCCGTCTTTCACTTCAATTTTTTAGATTTACAATAAGATCGGTCAATGTTTTTCTTAATTGCCTCCTATCTACTATCATATCTATTGCACCATGAGTTAATAAAAATTCAGAGGTTTGAAACCCTTCGGGCAACTTTTCTCTGACGGTTTGTTCTATAACCCTTGGGCCTGCAAAACCAATTAATGCTTTAGGTTCAGCAATAATAATATCTCCAAGCATTGCAAAGCTTGCTGAAACACCACCCATTGTTGGGTCAGTTAAAACTGAGATAAATGGTTGTTTGATGGCGCTCAATTTTGTTAATGAAGCGCTAGTTTTGGCCATTTGAAATAAGGATATAAGCCCTTCCTGCATCCTGGCTCCCCCACTTGCAGAAACACAAATAAAAGGGCATTTTAATTTGACAGCAGTGTTAACGGCATCGACAAACTTTTCACCCACAACAGATCCCATTGATCCACCCATAAATTTAAATTCGAAGCATGCGATAACTACATCTAAAGACTCCAAGTGGCCCCTCATGGTAACTAATGCATCATTCTCATCAGTGCTTTTCTGTGATGATTTAATTCTTTCTTTGTAAGGTTTAGAATCTTTGAAACCAAGTGGATCAGTTGGTTTGATGTCCTTACCTAACTCAATCTGATCAGGGGTATCTAGAAGCAGGCTAATTCTTTTTCTTGCATCAATTCGATGGTGAAAATTACAATTAGGGCATACATAGTTATTTCTTTCTAAATCAGTCCCATAAAGAACTGTCTGGCATGAGGGACATTTTTGCCATAATCCCTCTGGAATATTTTTTTTCACCCTTCCAAGGATATTTTTAATTTTAGGGGGAATCGCTTTTTTTAACCAACTCATAAATTATTGAGCTTTCGATGAATCAATTGCATTTTTCATACTCTCAACTAATTTTTTTACGTTTGAAAATATATGATTTTTTTCTGATGCTTCAATCTCTTTGACAATTCTACTTCCGATAACAACGGCATCTGAAATTTCTGCAACTGATTTTGCTGTATCCGCATCTCTTACTCCAAAACCAACCGCAACTGGTAAATCAGAGTATTTTTTTATGTTATTTACTTTCTCAGAGACTTGTTTAATGTCAATGTTAGCTGCGCCTGTTACGCCTTTTAGAGAGACGTAGTATAAAAAACCTGAAGCCTGTTCAGCGATTAATTTAATTCTCTCATCTTCAGTTGTTGGTGATAATAAAAAAATACTGTCAATCTTTTGTTCATTTAGTTTTTTTACAAATTCTCTCGATTCTTCAGGTGGGTAATCAACAGTAATAACTCCATCAATTTGCGCTTCCTTTATTAACTGAATAAAATTTTCTACACCGATGGCCTCAATAGGGTTTGCATATCCCATTAGAATTAAAGGTGTTTCTTTATTAGTTTTTCTGAAATCTTTTGCAAGTTTTATTGTATCTTTAATGCCAACTTTATTGTTAAGTGCTCGTTCGCTAGCCCTCTGAATAACTGGTCCATCCGCCATTGGGTCAGAAAAAGGGATACCCAGCTCGATCATATCAGCACCATTTTCAACCAATGTATCCATTAATTGAACAGTGTCCTTTGGGTGAGGGTCACCTGCAGTAATAAATGGAATTAATGCACTTTTATTAGCCTCTTTTAATTTCTCAAATGTAACTTTTATTTTTGACATATCTACAAAGAAATTCCTGAAATATTTGCCACTGTATTGATATCTTTATCTCCTCTTCCAGATAAATTTACTAAGATAACCTCTTCTGAAGACATTTGAGAGGCTAATTTTTGCGCATAGGCAAGAGCATGACTTGTCTCTAATGCTGGAATAATTCCCTCAACTTTGCATAAATTATGAAATGCTTCCAATGCCTCATCATCTTTTATTGCCACGTAACTCGCTCTTCCTGAATCCTTTAACCAAGAATGTTCAGGGCCAACACCCGGATAATCAAGACCTGCAGATACAGAGTGTGTCTCGATGATTTGTCCTTCTGCATTTTGCATGAGATATGTTCTATTTCCATGAAGGACACCTATTTTACTGTTAGATGTTAACGGAGCTGCATGCTTTCCTGTCTCTATTCCCTCTCCTGCAGCCTCTACACCAATTAACTTTACATCTTTATGTTCAATGTATGGATAAAAAATACCCATAGCATTTGAGCCACCTCCAACACAGGCGACAACTGCATCAGGTTGTTTATTTGCAATTTCTGGCATTTGCTCCAAACATTCTTTACCTACAACAGAATTAAAATCTCTAACCATCATTGGATAAGGATGAGGTCCGGCTACAGTGCCGATAATATAAAAGGTATTTGACACATTGGTAACCCAATCCCTTAAAGCTTCATTTAATGCGTCTTTGAGTGTTTTTGATCCACTTTCTACTGGAACAACAGTAGCCCCTAAGAGTTTCATCCTATAAACATTGGGAGATTGCCTTTTGACGTCCTCAGACCCCATATACACAACACATTCCAACCCTAACCTAGCAGCAATTGTAGCCGTCGCAACGCCATGCTGACCTGCCCCTGTCTCTGCAATAACTCTCGGTTTTCCCATTTTTTTTGCTAGCAAGGCTTGTCCAACAGTATTATTTACTTTGTGAGCACCTGTATGGTTAAGATCTTCTCTTTTAAGAAATATTTTAGCTCCTCCACTTTGCTTGGTAAGTCTTTCTGCAAAATAGATAGGGCTTGGTCTTCCCACAAAATGCTTTAAATCACTATGAAATTCAGCCAAAAACTCGGGGTCATCTTTATATTTTGTATACATTTCTCTGAGTTCATCTAAGGCCTCTATGAGCGTTTCAGCGACGAAGGTACCACCAAATTGTCCAAAGTGGCCAAATTCATCGGGTAAATCATAAGGTTGCATTGTGTACTCCCACCATAAATTTCTTCATTTTTTCTCTATCCTTAATACCTTTCTTAATTTCAACTCCACCACTAACATCAACACAAAAAGGATTCGCTAATTTAATCAAAGTATCCACATTGTCTGGATTTAATCCACCTGCAACAATTAAGGGTACTGAAAAATTTTTGGGGATTTTTTCCCAATCAAAAACTTCGCCTGTGCCGCCTTTAAGTTCTCTACTAAAAGTGTCAAGCAAAAGGGCAGATGCTGAATTATATTTATTAGAGTATTCTATCAAATTTATGTTGTCTTTCATTGAAATAGATTTGATATAAGGTAAATTAAACTGATTGCAATACTCCTCTGATTCATCTCCATGAAATTGTAAAAGATTTATTTTTGATCTATTAATTGAGTCTTTTACGAAACTATCTTTGGCATTAACAAACAAACCTACCCTTAATATAAAAGGATGAAGGCATGATGATATTTGTCCAACCAATTCTGGGTCAATGAACCGTGGGCTATCTTCATAAAAGACAAAGCCTAATGCATCAACTCCTAGGTCTGATGCAAAAACTGCATCAGATTTTGTTGTTATCCCACAAATTTTTACTCTAGTTCTCAATGTTTTTTACAAGCTATAAATTTATATTTATTTTATTATTTGACTTAGGCAGCCCCCAATGAGAATCATACCTAATATTAGTTAGATATAAACCATTTGGTGAAAAAGTTGCAGGCACTAAACGACGGTCATTTTGTTTTAACAAAAAGTCAATTCTACTAACATCGATGGCACCATATCCTACTTTTAAGATTGTACCCAACATATTTCTAATCTGATGTTGTAAAAAAGCGTCTGCAACAAAAGTAAATAGAAAGTATTCTTTGTGTTGCTTTACACATATTTTGGAAATAGTTCTCACTGATGATTTAGCCTGACATTCGGAAGATCTAAAAGCATTAAAATCATGTTTGCCTTTGAACTTTAGTAATGATTTTTTTATTAGATCTATATTTAGATTGTAAAAAGTCCAACCACAATTTTGCCTCATAATTGCTGAATTTATTGGTTGATTTAGCAGTAAGTATTGATATTCCCTCTGCTTCGCAGAAAAGCGTGCATGAAAATCATCAGAAACCTCAACAGCCCATTTAACACGAATTGATTCAGGTAAAAAAGCATTAATTCCTTTCACCCATGAATGCATAGATCTTTTTAATTTTGTGTCAAAGTGAATAACCTGGCCTAAAGCATGGACACCTGAGTCAGTTCTTCCAGCTGCGGTTGTGCCTATATTTTGTTTAGTAATTGAAAAAATTGCTTTCTCAAGTTCACCTTGTATTGTTTTAACTCTAGGTTGCTTTTGCCAGCCTGAAAAATCTTGTCCCGCATATTCAATTGAAGCAGCGATTCTCATTTATTAAAAAAAAAGAAAAAAAACACAAAGGAGAAGTAAAAATGAATACAACATCTTTCCATCTTTATCCTTTATTTTTTTTATTCATTGCATCAATATATCGATCAGTTGGTTTTAAAGAAGTTGCAGAATCGCTCGTATGATTGAATGTTTCAGATGCTTTTACATCTAATTCTTCATCAAATAACAAAGAAGCTTTGCGTTTTTTTCTTGAGAGAATTACTAGCAATCCTACAATAGATATTAATAAAAGTGCTAGGAGGAGCATGTGTAAAGTAGTTAAACCATCCTCTTCTTTGTCTTTAATAATAACCTCAGTAATGTTGTCATCAACACTTGAAATAGATGATTTGAAAGTTTTTGTGTCAATTTCAACTGTTGGCTCTTCGACAGTAATTTGTTTCACTGGCTCTTTAGCTTTAACCTCTTTCACTGGCTCTTTAGCTTTAACCTCTTTCACTGGCTCTTTAGCTTTAACCTCTTTCACTGGCTCTTTAGCTTTAACCTCTTT